>OJSD01003654.1_pt1 | contig 12150 bp, 13 predicted proteins | sample 1599391 | NCBI WGS metagenome assembly OJSD01 (sample SAMN04168656, study PRJEB22393) | human gut metagenome | biome: human gut microbiome; feature: stool | host: Homo sapiens | collected 2014-03-17 | reverse complement strand
CGTGACGATAGGGGGAGAGTGAAGAATGGAAGAGCTGAACGCGATCTACGAGCGGATGCGCGCGATCTTTGCCGAGGAGGCGGGCTTTGTGCCGAACGACGGCTGCGACGCGATGGTGCGCCTCTATGCGCTGGCGAGCGAGGTACAGTCGCTTCTGGCGCAGGCGGACTGGGTGCTGGATCAGAGCTTTCCGCAGACGGCGGTGGGGCAGTATCTTGATTATCACGCCGAGACGCGGGCGCTGACGCGCCTTCCGGCGGCGAAAGCGGCGGGCGTGCTGCGCTTTTCCGCGCCGTCGGCGGCGGTGACGGATTATGAGATCGATGCGGGAAGCGTCGCGATGACGAGCGGCGGCGTGCGCTTTGAGACGACGGAGAAGGCGACGCTTGCAAAGGGCGAAACGTATGTGGATGTGCCGGCGAGCGCCGTGGAGGCGGGGGTGAGCGGCAACGCCATCGCGGGGGCGATCCATCTGATGTCCGTGTATCCGGTGGGCATCACGCAGTGCACAAATCCTGAGGCGTTTTCCGGCGGCAGCGACGAGGAGAGCGACGAAAAGCTGCGCGAGCGCGTACTAGCAAGCTACAAGCGCCTGCCGAACGGCGCGAACGCGGCGTTTTACGAGCAGGAGGCGATGAGCTTTCCGAACGTGGCGGCGGCGAAAGCGGTCGGCCGCGCCCGCGGCATCGGCACGGTGGATGTGTATGTTTCGACGCACGCGGGCGCGCCGGATGAGAAGCTGCTCGGCGAGATCGAGGCGGTCTTGCAGAAAAAGCGCGAGATCGCGGTGGATGTGGAGGTCAAGGCGCCGACAGAGAAGACCGTCAACATGAGCGCGGAGCTGACGGCGGAGCAGGGCTGGACGATGCAGGAGATCACCGACGCGGCGACGGCGGCGCTGCAGGCGTACTTCACCGGCGAGCGGCTGGGTGAAGCGGTGTATACGGCGAAGCTCGCGAGCATCCTCTACGGTGTGGAGGGCGTGAAGAACTGTCACCTGCTCACGCCGGACGAGGATGTGAGCGTGAGCGCGACGGAGCTGCCGGTGCTCGGCACGGTGACGATCACGGAGATCGGGGCGGGTGAGGCATGACGTATTATGACTATCTCTGCCGCCTTTTGGAGCCGATGCGCGTTTACCGCACCGAGCGCGGCACGCTGAGCGGCGGAGAGCTGTACGCGGCGGGCAAAGCGCTGGATAAAGCGGACGGCGCGATGGAATACGCCGAGCAGGAGGGCCTTTTGCAGACGGCGGAGGGCGAGGGCCTTGCAAGGCGGGAGAAGCTCTTTTCCCGCTGCCCGGTCAGCGTTTCGACTGCGCTGCGGCGCGAAGCCATCGCGGCGCTCGCGCGCATCAACGCCGACAGCTTCACGTTGGATGCGATCAACTCGACGCTCAGCGGCTGTGGCATCAAGGCGCTGGCGGAGGAGACGGAGAAAAAGGGAACGGTCAAGGTGTGGTTTCCGAACACCGTGGGCGTGCCGGATGAGTTTTCACAGGTGGAGAGCATCATCCTCGATATCATCCCGTGCCATTTGCTGGTGGAGTTCTACTTCCGGTATCTGACGTGGCTCGAGTGCGAGAGAGTGGGATTCACGTGGCAGAGTGTGGAGGACGCGCACCACACGTGGGAGAGCTTTGAAAAGGCGGTGCCGAAAGAAGAATGACGGAACAGGAGATCTCGGTCAAACTGACGGAGACCGAGCAGCGCGCCAAGTCGAACACGCACCGCATCGAAAAGCTGGAACAGCAGCAGAAGGACCTGAATAAGCTGGTAACGGCAGTGGAGGTGCTCGCCTCGCGCGAAAAGGGCGTGGAGACGGACGTCAAGGAGATCAAGGCGGACGTGAAGACCATCACGCAGAAGGGCGGAAAGCGCTGGGATGCGATGATCGACCGCGTGCTGTACGTGCTCATCGGGGCGGCGATCTCCCTGCTGATGACCGGGGGGAGCTTATGAAAGGGAAAAGAAGGCGCACAAAAAAGAAACGCGTGAGCTTTTCCAAGCTCTTGCTGCTGCTCGAGAGCGGGATCGTGCTTTATACGACGTATGAGGGCTTCGGGATCGCGAAGCTCGCGATCGAACTGGGCTTTATGGGCACGCTCCCATGGATCGCGACGATGGTGACGGCGGCGTGGGGCGCTTACGGCACGAGCGCCGCGTGCTACTATGCCAAGGCAAAGGCGGAAAATACGGCGGGCGGTGTGACGTATGAAACGGTGTGCCGCGGGCAGGACTGCGAGGGGTGAGAGAGCATGGAGCTTATGAAAAAGAGACTGGCGAATCTTTTGAGCGTGAAGAGCATCGTGACGCTGTGCCTGACGATCACGTTCTGTGTGCTGACGGTGCAGGCAAAGGTGACGCAGGAGTTCAACACGGTGTATCTCATGGTGATCGCGTTTTATTTCGGCACGCAGAACGGCAAAAACGCGCAGGAGGAAACGTAAATGCGCCACAGCAGAAGCATCAGCGACCTGCGCGCGGACGTGGCGGAGAACTGCCGGACGCTGCTTATGCTCGCTGAGCGCGAGGGGTTGAGCGTTCTGGTGACGGAGACGGTGCGCGATGCGGCGTATCAGCGGATGCTCGCCGAGAAGGGCTACGCGGCCAAAGGAGCGGTGACGCCGTCGTTCCACGCCGAGCATGCAGGATTGGCCTTTGATATCTGCAAAAATGAGGCGGGGCACGAGTACGACGATCCTGCGTTCTTTATAAGGGTCGGAGAGATTGGGAAAATGCTCGGATTTTCCTGGGGAGGAGACTGGGGGAGCTTTCCCGACCGGCCGCATTTTCAGTGGGACGCGGGCGCCACGTACACGAGCGCGATGATCCGCGCGAAGCGCTATCCGCCGCCCATGCCGCGCTATGAGGAGGAAGAGATGACGCAACAGCAGTTTGACGCGATGATGGAAAACTACCTGAAAAGACTGGCGCAGCAGACGCCGGCAGGCTGGAGCGCGGAGGCGCGCGCCTGGGCGGAGAAAAACGGCCTGATCGCGGGAGACGAGGCGGGGAACAAACAGTACCGCAGCTTTTTGACGCGCGAGCAGATGGCGGTGCTGATGCAGCGCTATGACGCGATGCAGCACGGCAAGTGACTAAAGGAACAGGTAAAAGCGCCGGAGGGTCTCCCCTCCGACGCTTTTTTGCGCTGTCACGACAGAAAACTTGCAGGAAATCTTGCAAATTACATGCTTTGCACAAAAAGAACGTGAAACGTCTCCACGGAAACGACAAAAAGCGCCACTAAAATTTGTTCAGTTTTTTTTCGCTTTCTGAACGGGTTTTCATTGATTTTGCGAGGAAGTTCCACTATAATTTACACTGAAGCCTGTATGAGCATCTTTCGAAGAATTTTTGACGGAATCCATGCAAGCAGAGAGGGCTCTTCGGCGATAAAAATGTTTATCAAAATCAGGGAGGGTTTTATCTTGAATAAGGTCATGTCACTGCACGATGCCGTTGCAAAGTACGTCGAGAATGGCGATACTCTTGCGATCGGCGGTTTCACCACCAACCGTAAGCCGTATGCCACGGTTAGTGAGATCCTGCGTCAGGGTCAGAAGGACTTCATCGTTTATGCCGGCCCCGGCGGCGGCGAAGTCGATATGCTCATCGGCGAGGGCCGCGTGGCTGCTTACATCAACTGCTACACCGCTAACTCCGGCTACACCAACGTTTCCCGCCGCTTCCGCGCTGCCATCGAGCAGGGCAAGCTCACGTATGAGGACTATTCTCAGGACGTGCTGATGCTCATGCTGCACGCCTCTTCTCTCGGCCTTCCGTTCCTGCCGGTCCGCCTGATGCAGGGCAGCGGCCTGATGAAGTTCTGGGGCATCAGCGAGGAAAAGCGCAAGACCATGCCCAAGATCGAAAATCTCAAGTGCGCCGAGATCGAGAACCCGATGGTGCCGGGGCAGAAGGTCGTAGCCGTGCCCGTGCCCAAGATCGACACCGCCATCATCCACGTCCAGCAGGCCTCTCCGGACGGCACCTGCATCATCATGGGCGATGAGTTCCATGATATCGACATCGCGATCGCCGCGCGCAAGACCATCGTCACCTGCGAGGAGATCGTCTCCGACGAGTTCATCCGCCGCGACCCGACCAAGACCCGTATCTTCGGCGAGTGCGTGCAGGCGGTCGTCAAGGCTCCCTATGGCGCATGGCCCGCTCAGTGCTATGATTACTATGACGACGACGACGCCGGCCTGAAGGAATACGACAAGGCCTCCAAGTATCAGGATGCCGAGGATGCCGTCAAACAGCTTGAAAAGGCTGCGGCCAAGGCTGCCAAGGCGCTGGAGAAGGCTCCCGAGGACGAGAAGCTCAAGCTCGCCGCCGAAAACGCCCAGAAGGCCTTCGAGCTCGCCAAGAGCGGTGAGAAGATTCCCGAGACCTTCAAGGATTTCCTCGAAAAGTGGGTCTACAGCTGCGAAGATCAGTCCGCTCTGCTCGATAAGCTCGGCGGCAGCCGTCTGATGCGCCTGAAGAACGAGCCGCACCTCGGCTATTCCACTACACATTAAGGTTTGGGAGGCTAAATAGAAATGTCTGATTATACGAAGTATACCAAGCAGGAAATGCAGGCGTATGCCATTGCTAAGAATATCAAGGAAAACCAGATCGTCATCGTTGGTACGGGCCTGCCGCTGATCGGTGCGTCCCTTGCCAAGCGCGCGGTCTGCCCCAGCTGCCACCCCATCGTCGAGTCGGGTCTGATGGACTGCGACCCCGTTGAGGTCCCCCGCTCCGTCGGCGATAACCGCTTCATGGCGCACTGCGCCGTGCAGTGGCCCAACATCCGCTTCGTCGGCTTCGAGGCCAACGAGTGGCTGCACGACGAGGATCGTCTCGTTGCCTTCATCGGCGGCGCGCAGATCGACCCGTACGGCAACGTGAACTCCACCTGCATTTTCGGCAAGGGCGACTACCTGCAGCCCACCACTCGTTTCACCGGTTCCGGCGGCGCCAACGGCATTGCCACCTACTGCAACACCATCATCATGATGCAGCACCAGAAGCGCCGCTTCATGGACCATGTCGACTACATCACCTCCTGCGGCTGGATGGACGGCCCCGGAGGCCGTGAGCGCGCGGGCCTGCCCGGCAACCGCGGTCCTCAGATGGTCGTCACCGACCTCGGCATCATGAAGTTTGATGAAGAGACCAAGCGCATGTACCTCGCTTACTACTATCCGTTCTCCTCTCCCGAGATGGTTCAGGAGAACACCGGCTTCGAGATCGACGTCTCCCGCGCCGAGCTGATGGAAGGTCCCTCTCCGGAGATCATCCGCCTCATCCGTGAGGAGATCGACCCGGGTCAGGCATTCATCAAGGTTCCCAAGGATAAGTAATTTGTTATTTCGATTTAAGAAGGAGAACTTAATATGAGCGAATATTCCATGCCCTCTTATTTCCAGAGCATGCCGGTCATCGGCAAGGATCTGAGCGCATTCCACGAGGACAACGCCGCTGAGATCCAGGCGGTGGAGCAGGAGATCCATGAGATCCGCGAGGCTGCCCTCGAAGCCGGTAAGAGCACCGAGGCGCTCAACGAGTCCGGCCAGTGGACGGCGATGCAGCGCATCATGGAGCTCGTTGACGAAGGCACCTGGTGCCCCCTCAACAGCCTCTATAACCCCCAGGACAACAAGAACGGCAGCGTTGGCATCGTCAAGGGCCTCGGCCGTATCGACGGCAAATGGGCCGTCATCATCGCGAGCGACAACAAGAAGCTCGCCGGCGCCTGGGTCCCCGGCCAGGCCGACAGCCTGCTGCGCGGCAGCGACACGGCCAAGCGCCTGCGCATCCCCCTCGTGTACGTGCTGAACTGCTCCGGCGTTAAGCTCGACGAGCAGGAGAAGGTGTACCCCAACCGCCGCGGCGGCGGTACGCCGTTCTATCGCAACAGCGAGCTCAACCAGATGGGCGTGCCCGTCATCGTCGGCATCTACGGCACGAACCCCGCCGGCGGCGGCTATCACTCCATCTCCCCGACCATCCTGATCGCGCATCAGGACGCCAACATGGCAGTCGGCGGCGCCGGTATCGTCGGCGGTATGAGCCCCAAGGGCCATGTCGACAAGGAGGCTGCTGAGGCGCTCATCAAGGCACAGAAGAACCTCAAGAGCGACATCCCCGGCACTGTCGCCATCCACTATGGCGAGACCGGCTTCTTCCGCGAGGTCTACGCCGATGAAGAGGGCGTGCTCGCCGGTATCCGCAAGTACATCGACATGCTGCCCGCTTACGATCCCGAGTTCTTCCGCGTCGACGATCCCAAGGAGCCCCTGTTCGACGCCAACGACCTCTACAGCATCGTTCCGTTCAACCAGAAGCGCTCCTACGACATGGTCGAAGTTCTGGCGCGCCTTTTCGACGGCTCCGAGTTCATGGAGTACAAGCACGGCTACGGCCCCGAGATGATCACCGGCCTTGCCAAGATCGACGGTCTGCTCGTCGGCGTTGTCGCCAACTATCAGGGCATGCTGATGAACTACCCCGAGTACAAGATGGCGACTTACGGCCAGGCGATGGGCGTGGGCGGCAAGCTGTACCGTCAGGGCCTCATCAAGATGAACGAGTTTGTCACCCTCTGCGCGCGTGACCGCATCCCGATGCTGTGGGTCCAGGATACCACCGGTATCGACGTCGGCAACGACGCTGAGCGCGCTGAGCTCCTCGGCCTCGGCCAGAGCCTGATCTACTCCATCCAGTCCAGCAAGCTGCCGATGATGGAGATCACGCTCCGCAAGGGCACCGCCGCGGCGCACTACGTCCTCGGCGGCCCGCAGGGCAACGACAACAACGCCTTCTCCATCGGCACCGCTACCACCGAGATCTACGTCATGCACGGCGAGACCGCTGCGGCCGCCATGTATGCCCGCCGTCTCGTGAAGGAAGAGAAGGCCGGCGAGGATCTGCAGCCCACCATCGACAAGATGAACGCGCTGATCCAGGACTACGCCAAGAAGTCCAGCCCGAAGTTCTGCGCCAAGGCAGGCCTGACCGACGAGATCGTCGACATGAACGACATCCGTCCCTACATCCAGGCCTTCGCCAACGCCTGCTATCAGAACCCCGAGAGCATCTGCCCGGTTCATCAGATGCTGCTGCCGCGCGTCATCCGCGACTACGACGCACTGAACGCGCAGTAAAATATCACAACAATGCTTTTCCCGGCGCTGCGCGGAGGCAAGAACCGCGCAGCGCACGGGAAGGCAAACGGAGAGTACAATGAGCATTTATACCATGGGTATCGACGTCGGCTCCACCGCGTCGAAATGTGTGATCTTAAAAGACGGCAGCGAGATCGTTGCCAAGTCCCTCGTCGCTGTCGGCACGGGCACGTCGGGTCCATCCCGCGCGATCGCTCAGGTGTTGGAAAACGCGGGCATGACGCGCGAGCAGATGGATTTCGTCCTTGCCACGGGCTACGGGCGCAACAGCCTTGACGGCCTTGCCGACATGCAGATGAGCGAGCTTTCCTGCCACGCCAAGGGCGCGGCGTTCCTGTTTCCGAACGTGCGCACGGTCGTCGATATCGGCGGGCAGGACGTGAAGGTCATCGAGATCGAGAACGGCATGATGAAAAATTTCGTCATGAACGACAAGTGCGCAGCCGGTACCGGCCGCTTCCTCGATGTCATGGCCCGCGTGCTTGAGGTGAAGGTCGAAGAACTGGGCGATCTTGGCGACAAGTCGACCAAGGAGGTCGGTATCAGCTCGACCTGCACGGTGTTTGCCGAGAGCGAGGTCATCTCGCAGCTCGCCATGGGCACAAACAAGTGCGACATCATCCACGGCATCCACAAGTCCGTCGCGGGCCGCGTTTCCGGCCTCTGCCACCGCATTGGTGTGCGCGACGATGTGGTGATGACCGGCGGTGTCGCACAGAACCACGGCATCGTGAAAGCCCTTCAGGAGCAGCTCGGCCACGAGATCCACACCACGCCCCTCACGCAGTATAACGGTGCGCTCGGCGCCGCTCTGTTTGCCTACCAGAAGGCTTTGAAGAACAAATAATCCCCATCATTCGTTATCAAATTTTTCTATATCGCATTAGGAGGAATCAATCATGGCTAAACAAGTCAGTCCCGGCGTGCTTGCTCTGCGCAAGGTCGTCGATGACGTCTATGCCGACGCCCGTGAAGCGAAGAAGCAGGGTAAGCTGGTCGGTTGGTCCAGCTCCAAGTTCCCCTGTGAGCTTGCTGAGGCCTTTGACCTCAACGTGATGTATCCCGAGAACCAGGCTGCCGGTATTGCCGCCCAGCGCGACGGTGAGATCATGTGCCAGGCTGCCGAGGATCTCGGCTTCGACAACGATATCTGCGGTTACGCACGTATCTCCCTGGCTTACGCCGCCGGTAAGCGCGCCAGCCGCAAGTTCGACCCCGAAACGCTCGAGTTCATCATCGACCCCAACAGCGGCAAGCCCCTCAAGGACGAAAACGGCAAGGTCGTCATCGATCCTGAGACCGGCAAGCCCAAGAAGGACCCCAAGACGCAGGTCCCCTACACGGTTCTGGACGATATCCACGAGATCGAGGCTCTGCCCGAGACCACCGAGAAGGAGATCGCCTATAAGAACTTCCGCCGCGAGGCCATCAAGCCCTACAAGCAGATGCGCATCCCCCAGCCGGACTTTGTCCTGTGCTGCAACAACATCTGCAACTGCATGACCAAGTGGTACGAGAATATCGCCCGTATGTGCAACATCCCCCTCATCATGGTCGATATCCCCTACAACAACACCGTGGAAGTCAGCGATTCCGCTGTCAAGTACGTCCGCGCCCAGTTCGACAACGCCATCCATGAGCTCGAAAAGCTCACCGGCAAGAAGTTCGACGAGAAGAAGTTCGAGCTTGCCTGCAAGCACGCGAACCGCACCGCGCAGAACTGGCTGAAGGTCTGCGACTTCCTGCAGTACAAGCCCGCCCCGATGAGCGGCTTCGACCTGTTTAACCACATGGCCGACGTCGTCACTGCCCGCGGCAAGGAAGCTGCTGCCGACGCCTTCGAACTCCTGTCCAAGGACCTGCAGAAGAACATTGAGGAAGGCACCTCCACGCTGCCCTTCCCCGAGCAGTACCGCGTCATGTTCGAGGGCATCCCCTGCTGGCCGAAGCTCCCGAACCTCTTTAAGCCCCTCAAGGAGAACGGCATCAACGTCACCGCAGTTGTGTACGCGCCTGCGTTCGGCTTTGTTTACAACAACATGGACGAAATGGCCCGCGCTTACTACAAGGCTCCGAACTCCGTCTGCATCGAGCAGGGCGTTGCCTGGCGTGAGGGCATCTGCCGCGACAATAAGGTCGACGGCGTGCTCGTCCACTACAACCGCTCCTGCAAGCCCTGGTCCGGCTATATGGCCGAGATGCAGCGCCGCTTCACCAAGGACCTGGGCGTGCCCTGTGCCGGCTTCGACGGCGACCAGGCCGATCCCAGAAACTTCAACGAGGCCCAGTATGAGACCCGCGTCCAGGGCCTGGTCGAGGCCATGGAGGCTAACAAAGCTGCGAAGGAGGGCGCTGAGAAATGAGCACCGAGGTTATGCTGAAAGAGTTTGCGGAGGTGGCTGAGCACCCCCACCGCGTGCTGACCGCTTATAAGAACGAGGGCAAGAAGGTCATCGGTATCCTGCCCTACTTTGCTCCCGTGGAGCTGGTCGTGGCTGCCGGTATGGTCCCCATGGGCATCTGGGGCAGCAACAAGAAGACCATCTCCCAGGCCAAGGAGTATTGCGCCACCTTCTATTGCACCATCGCCCAGCTGGCGCTGGAGATGCTGCTGGACGGCACCATGGATCAGTTGGACGGCATCATCACCCCCACCATCTGCGACACCCTGCGCCCCATGAGCCAGAACTTCCGCGTGGCCATGGAGGGCAAGCTGCCCTGCATCTTCCTGGCTCACCCCCAGTATCGCCGCCCCTCCTTCGGCCTGCAGTTCACTGTTGACCAGTATATGCACGTGAAGAAGGAGCTGGAGAAGATCTCCGGCGCCGCCATCACCGACGACGCCCTGCGTCAGGCCATCAAGGTCATGAACCGCAGCCGCGCCGCCCGCCGTGAGTTTGTCAAGCTGGCCAGCGAGCACTGCGACGTGATCACCGCCGTGAAGCGCTCCGCTGTGCTGCGCGCCGCCTGGTTCATGGAGCCCGCCGTCTTCGCCGAGAAGCTGGAGGCCCTGAATGCCGAGCTGGCCAAGCTGCCCGCCGCCAACTGGACCGGCAAGAAGATCGTCACCTCCGGCATCATCTGCGACAACCCCAAGCTGCTGCAGATCTTCGACGACAACAAGATTGCCATCGCCGCCGACGACGTGGCCCAGGAGAGCCGCTCCTTCCGCGTGGACGCCAGCGAGGAGGGCGACCCCATGATGGCTCTGGCCCAGCAGTTCGCCGACCAGGATTACGATGACCTGCTGTATGATGAGGAGTCCAACCAGAACCGCCGCGGCGAGTTCGTGGCCAAGCTGGTCAAGGACAGCGGCGCGCAGGGTCTGGTGCTGTTCATGCAGCAGTTCTGCGACCCCGAGGAGATGGAGTATCCCTACCTGAAGAAGGCGCTGGACGCCGCCGGGATCCCCCACATCAAGCTGGGTGTGGACCAGCAGATGCGGGACTTCGGCCAGGCCAGCACCGCTATCCAGGCGTTTGCGGACGTCCTGTAAGAGGTAGGCCGGCGGGATAAAAAATCTGCGGAGATTCTTGACAGTTATCCTGCAAAAATGATACAATGAACCCAATTTCGGTTCCCCACCTGAGCAAAATGACAGGTGGGGAATCGTGGCAAACGTCCGGTGGCCGACCAGGTCAGAAGGACACAAAGCCATATTTTTCAGAAAAGGGGAAAACAACTATGAACTACAATGTGACCGTCAACGGTAAGGTGTACAGCGTGACCGTGGAGAAGACTGGTGCCGCTGCTCCCGCTGCTGTTGCTGCCCCCGTAGCTGCCGCGCCTGTGGCTGCTCCCGCCCCCGCCGCAGCCCCTGCCGGCGGCGAAAAGGTCTGCGCTCCCATGCCCGGCAACATTCTGGCGGTGAACGTGTCCAACGGCAGCGCCGTCAAGAAGGGCGACGTGCTGATGATCCTGGAGGCCATGAAGATGGAGAACGAGATCATGGCTCCCTGCGACGGCACCGTTACCTCCGTGTCTGTGACCAAGGGCGCCGCCGTGGAGTCCGGCGCGCTGCTGTGCACCATCGGCTGACGCCGGAGGACTGCACATGGAAGCTATTGCCAATTTCTTTGTAAGCACCGGCTTTTACCAGTTTTTCCAGGGCGACAACTGGAAGAGTGCCATTATGTTGGTCATTGCCGTTGTGCTGCTGTTTCTGGGTATCGTCAAGAAGTTTGAGCCGCTGCTGCTGGTTCCTATCGCATTCGGTATGCTGGTGACGAACCTGCCCGGCGCGGAGATGTTCCACGAGATCCTGTTCGCCGGCGGACACGTCCACTGGGACCTGTTCGGCGGCGAGCCCATCACGGCACAGTTCCTCTCGGAAATGCTGGCAAACGGCGTATCCGCCGATGTGCTGCAGCCCTATGTGGACCAGGTGATGACGGCAGCGCAGAGTACGTTCGACCCCGGTGTGCTCGATAACCTGATGGCACAGCTTGCCGCCAGCGGCTCCGAGGCCGTGGGCACGCTGTCCAACCAGCTGGACGCCCTGGTAACTGCCGAGCAGTACCTCGCCTCCTATGGCATTACCCTCAGCAATGTCACTGTCAGCGTCGGTCTGATCGATGTGCTGTACCTGGGTATCAAGCTGGGCATCTATCCCTGTCTTATTTTCATGGGCGTGGGCGCCATGACCGACTTTGGCCCCCTGATCGCCAACCCCAAGAGCCTGCTGCTGGGCGCTGCCGCCCAGCTGGGCATTTTCCTCACCTACGTTGGCTGCCGCCTGCTGGGCTTCACCGGCGCGGAGGCCTCCTCCGTGGGCATCATCGGCGGCGCGGACGGCCCCACGGCCATCTTCGTCACCGCCATGCTGGCCCCGGCCCTGCTGGGCCCCATCGCCGTGTCCGCCTATTCCTACATGGCCCTGGTGCCCGTTATCCAGCCGCCCATCATGAAGGCGCTGACCACCAAGGAGGAGCGCCAGATCGTCATGAAGCCCCTGCGTGAGGTCGGCA
>OJSD01003650.1_pt1 | contig 12157 bp, 7 predicted proteins | sample 1599391 | NCBI WGS metagenome assembly OJSD01 (sample SAMN04168656, study PRJEB22393) | human gut metagenome | biome: human gut microbiome; feature: stool | host: Homo sapiens | collected 2014-03-17 | reverse complement strand
CAGCAAGCACATCGCGCGCGGTGCGTAGGTTCTTGCCGTCAGGGCGCTTCGGAGTGGAGGTCGGGACGGGGGGGAAATAGTGCCCGTTGTCCGCATCGTCCATGGAATGCGAGAAGTCACCGTAGCGCATCGGGAGACGGCGATTGAAGACCTCGCGTCCCAAAATGTCGTACTTCACGTAGCGCTGGCCAAAGCCCCAGGTGAGCAGACCGTCAGCATTCTGCTTGAAGCCCATCATGACGCCCGCAGAATAAAGTGAATTGAGGTCATAGATCGGGTTGGCGAACATGAACCAACGAACTTCACCCTTGGTATCAATAACGGTGTTCTGCGGCCAGTAATTCCATTCGAGTGCGCCGCCGGTCGGATTGTTCCAAACTGCACGAGTGCCGATGCTGGATTTCTGACCAAAGTTGTTGACGAAGTAGAGGCGGTCAGAGAATTCCGGATCGGCCTTCTTCACTTCTGCCTCAAACGGCATCATGCGCTCCATGGTGTTTCCTGCAGGCTCAAAGTAAACAGGAGGCGCATAGAGCTTATATTCGTCTGAAAACTTTTCCTTTTTGCCCGTCGTGTCAATTCTCGTGTAATCAACACGAATGGTGTTGAGGTAGTCCGGATACAGCCCGAAGACAGGAACGCCGCCGTGCGTGAGAAGCTGTGAGCGTGAGACCTTGTAGCTGATCTTTTGTCCGCCCTGCTTAGGCACAATGTGCACCGTCACATCCGCGAGCGTGTAACCGCCGTCACGAATCACAGCAGTGAGCGGCGCAATGCCATAGGGATTGCCCATCACTTCTCCGATGTGGCCTTGCACCTCATAATCGATCTTCGGACCAGAGGCCCCGCCGATCGCCATAGCGGCGGCAGGGATGGCAGCAGCGACGGCCAGAGCGATCCACTTCATCTTCATTACAAAATCTCCTTTTAGCGAGTGCAGAAACAAAAGAAACTGCATCGTTGAAATCGTTCCGTTTCAAGCGGAACGCGACGAAACTCAGTATGAAGACTTAGCCGAAATAACTAAATCGGGGCTTGCGCAGGATTGCGTTGCGGATCTCGAAGATCGCTTTCTTCAAAAAGAGAAAACTGTCAGTCCTCAATAAAATGAATGGAATTCACATCCGCCAAGGTCTTGGGTGCACTCACGATCACCGAGCGCACCCAGACAGATGCCGGATCCTGATGGGTTCGGTTGTGCCAGATGAGTGTCGGCCCGTAGACAACTGCATTTTTGGGTCTCCCCAAAATTATGAGATCAGGCATTAATTTTTGAAGCTGAACGGCGAGCTGCAATGGCACCGCTCCCCAAAGATTGGTCTGACAAAGAATCTGTGCAATGGGAATAAAGAACGAGGACCAAACGGCGATATTTTCCGCCATCAACGGAATATCGGCTTCAGCATCAAACCATGGATCATCTAAACTGTATCGCTCGCGTTTAGGGCGTTCAGAGAGCCATTAGATGAATATCAAATTAATTGATTTTCTAGCAAAAATGGAGTGACAATCTCATTCCATTTTTGTTAAAATTAGTGTACCTAATAGGTTTCTCGTGCTTTGCAAAGAAATGACTGAAAAACCCGACTACATCCTGACGTTCGATCGTCCCAAAAACACCGAAATTAAGAAAATCGGCAACAACTGGTATCTATATGAACGATTCAGCAAGTACGATCCGACGATCAAACGCAGTCGAAAGGTTTCCGGACGTTGTCTGGGCAAAATTACGCCTGATGGACTAATTGCTACCAAACGTCGCTTGACGCCGGCAGAACGTCCGGCAGCCGTCCTTGAAGAGACGGTAGAAGTCGGAGCTTCTCTCTTCATGTGGAAACGCACTGAAGATCTGCGTAAACGTCTTCAGGTGCATTTTCCTGATCAATGGCAGCAAATCTACGTTGCGGCTCTCCTGCGGCTGCTCAGGGAACCTCGTTTTAAGCGCCTTCAGCTTCACTTCGAAAACAGCATCTTGTCGCATGTTTTCCCAAAACTGTCATTCACCGCTTCCGACAATGCAGCCATGCTTCGGACTTTGGGTAAAAAACGTCAGGCAATCAGCAGCTTTATGCGTGAAGACATAGATAAGAAGAGCGCATTTATTTTGTTTGACGGGCATCGACTGATTACATCTTCCAAGACGATGCCTTTTGCTGAACTAGGCTACGACTCCAAGCAGCGGTACATGCCGCAAATCAACCTGCTCTATATCTACAGTTTGGATGAAAACAGGGGAGCCCCCGTCTATTACAAGCAGTTTATCGGCAGTACTCCGGATGTTTCAGCATTCGCAGACGTTCTGACGGAAAGTACTCTCAGGCACTCGGACTGCACGATCATTGCCGATAAAGGATTCGCCAGTGAGAGTGATTTTGGACTGCTCGATTCCAAAAACCTCAAATATGTCATTCCTCTTCGCCGCGGCAGCAGATTCGTTAAAAGCAAACTGCCTTTGACGCCGATGAGTTACGAGAACATGTTCCCTTTCAACGGCCGTGCGATTCAAGCCTTGAAGATCGCAGAGGCCGGATTCAATGTGTTCGTCTTCTTCGATGCTCAGCTCTATGCCAACGAACTGGCCGATGCTGTCGAACGAGGCGAAAAAACAAATAACACCAATGCGGTTAAATTGGACAGCGAGATGAAGCGCCGTGCCAAGGGAACCCCCAGGCTAACCAATGAGGAGCTCCAATCCCTGCAGCCGCATGATCTGATGGAAATTCACAGTGAAATTCCGGAAATGGGAACGGTGACGATCCGCACCAACCGTACGGACCTCAACTGCATGCAGGTCTACAGGGTATATAAGCAGCGACAGGCCATTGAACAGTTTTTCAGGACTTACGGGGCAAGTTTGGACTTTGAAGCTTCCTATATGCGCACTCAGGCAACACAGGAAGCATGGCTGTTTCTCAATCACCTCTCGTCCATGATGGGAATGGACTGCATTACCGATATCGCCGCGATGAATGAGGACAAGAATATCTCCCTTGAAGACCTGAAACAAACGCTGGGAAAGATCATGGCAACCAGGGTGCAGGGAGAGTGGCTGGTCGCTCCGGTGAAACGGAGTGTCGCAAAACTGTTGGACAAATTCGATTTCAATCCATCACCGGAGCTGATTGAGGAACTCCTCGCGGAGGGTACGCCGCATTAATGCACAGCGTACCTATTCTCGAACGATACGGTTTATATTGATCAGCATCAATTTTGGCTATTCTTCGGTTCTTAAAGCCTGGTTTTCAATATCTTTGGAAGCCAGGCTTTTAAATTCATGATAAAATGATCCATACCATATAAATATAGAGCATTAGGGGGCTTCATGTCCGATAGTCAAAATTGGTACTTCACTGCCGAAACCAACGCCAAGGGCTATACCTACATCAAGGCCTACCAAACCAAATGGGACCCGGTGCGCAAGCGTTCCCACAGTTTCAATCGCCGTCATGTCGGCAGACTGCACGATGACGGCCGTGTCGTGCCCAGCAAAGCATTCCTTGAGCAATTTCCTCAGTACGCAGGCTTCCCGCTTTTTTATGGCGCCGACAAGCGTTTGGTCGATGAAGAGACCTATCGCCGTGATTTCCCAGAGCGGCCGGGACCGGATCGAGATATTGAAGAAGCCCTTAAAGACGATGTGCTTAACGTTGGTGCCGCTTGGGCTATTGAGACGCTTGCCGAAGAAGCAGGGCTGTTTCGTTCATTGGCGGATATCTTCGGTCACGCACAGGCACGCGAACTGCTTCATCTCGCTATTTACAAATTGGACCAGGGCGGCAGTATGGCCGCTTATGGCGAATGGTGGAAGGAGGTCTATCTTAAGAACGCCAGCCCGCTTAGCGATCAGCGTATCAGTGAGCTGCTTTCTGCGGTCAGCGTCAAGGATTTCGAGGAATTTTTCAGGCTCCGTCATGCAGCCAAACTCGATAAAGCCAAAGCTGAAGACGTCGAAAGTCTGACCTACGCTTTGGACAACACATCCATCTCCACATACTCCAAAACGATTGGTGATGCGGCGTATGGTCATGCCAAGAGGGATCCCGATCTCAAGCAGATCAATTACACCTTCGTATGCGATCAAAAAGACGGAGAAATCGTCTTTGCTTATACGTATGAAGGCTCCATCAATGACGCCGCAGCGCTCAAAGAAATCATTTACCGCATGCGAGCGGCAGATCTCGATCTTTCCAACGTTACCTTGGTGACGGATCGAGGTTATTCCTCACTGCAGAATGTCCAAAAAATGATCAATCTCGAACTGAAGTTCATTCAAGGCGTTCGCATTGTTGAAGACGTCATGAAGCTCAGATTCGATGAATACCGAGAATCGTTTCGCGACATTGGGTTTTACGACGCAGAGACTCGTGCCTATGCCCGAACGGTTAAGGAATCGTGGAAGCTGGAAACCGACAGCGGAACGCTTAACAAGGAGCTCTTCGTACATCTGTACCGCTTCCCCGGTGCTGATGAAGACGAGATGACTGAATTGGCTGCCAGAGTTGCAGAGATTCTCAAGTTCAAAGCAGAGAATCGAGAGGTGCCGCCTGAACTTTGGCGTACATACAGGCGCTACATCAAAGAACTGCCGGCAGCCGAGGGCAGAAAGAAACGTTGGGACCGCAATGATGAGGCCATTCGTGAGGCAGTCCGATATGCCGGAATGTTTGTCATTCGCAGCAATATCGAAAGCGATCCTTTTGCTGCGCTGCAGGCATACAAAAAGCGGAACATTGTTGAACTGGACTTCAGCCAATACAAAAATTGGGTAGACGGAGATCGTCTGCGCTGCACGAACAAGAGCTACCTGGGCAAGCTCTTTGTCTGCACGATAGCGGCCTCACTGCGGCTCATGATGATGAGTCGTGCTCAGACCAATGCCAAGACTGCGGGTTTGAAAATTCCCAAAGATTCCATGGATGTGCTGATGGCAAAACTGCGCGGCATCAAAGCTGAGAAGCGCAGAAACGCCAATGCTTGGGTGGTGCGTCAGTTAAGTAAAAAGCAGCGCGATATGCTCGCGCTGCTTGGATTGAAACTGCCGCCTAAAACTCTCCGCTGATTTATGGATCAGTTAACCGGGAGTTCAGGCTCAAAGCGTACTGCTCAGCATTTCAGACCGAAGGCTGAAATGCACCGTTCGCCATTAATGCTTTTCGAGGGCTTCTTCGTGTTCAGCCTGATCAGCGGCGTAGTACTTCGCTTTTTGACTTGGCGTGGAGAGGTACATATGCAGCGCTTCGTTCTTAACTTCGCCGCACCAGTGGCCGACCACCACGCAGGCAATGCCGTTGCCGATCATATTAGTAAGCGCTCGCGCCTCACTCATAAAACGGTCAATGCCGAGAATCAAAGCCAGCCCCGCCACCGGTACGTGGCCCACAGCGGAAAGGGTTGCTGCCAGCACAATGAAGCCGGATCCCGTCACGCCTGCCGCCCCCTTGGAGGTGAGGAGCAGCACGGCGAGCAGCGTCACCTGCTGCATGATCGTCATATTGACGTCACAGGCCTGAGCGATAAAGACAGCCGCCATCGTCAGATAAATTGCCGTTCCGTCAAGGTTGAAGGAATAGCCCGTCGGAATCACCAGCCCCACGACCGAACGCGAAACGCCGGCTCTTTCCATCTTGGTCATCATGCGGGGAAGCACCGATTCCGATGACGATGTGCCCAATACGATCAGGAGCTCCTCCTTGATGTAGGCGATGTAGCGCATGACGGAGAAACCGTGAATGCGGCAGATGGCGCCGAGCACAATGAAAATGAAGAGCAGACACGTGGCGTAAAAGGTGCCCATGAGCTTTGCAAGCGGCAGCAAAGATGCGATGCCGTACTTACCAATGGTGAACGCCATTGCGCCGAATGCACCGATCGGCGCAACGCGCATGATCATGCCGACGATCTGGAAAAGAATTTGGGAGCTCTTTTCGATGAGATCGAAGACGAGCGTACCGCGGCCGCCGAACTTATGCAGCGCAAAACCGAAAAGGATTGAGAAGAAGAGCACCTGCAGAATATCGCCCTGAGCAAAGGCGCCGACTACGGTGCTCGGAATCACGTTCATCAGAAACTGAGTCGTAGTCTGCATCTTGCCTGGTCCGGTATAGGCAGAGACAGCTGACTGGTCGAGTGTTGCCGGATCGACATGCATGCCTGAACCCGGCTCAACCACGTTGACGATCACCAGACCGATGATCAGAGCGATTGTCGAAACGACTTCAAAATAAAGAAGTGCCAGGCCGCCCGTTTTCCCGACCTTCTTCATATTCTCCATGCCGGCAATGCCTGTCACAACCGTACAGAAAATGACCGGCGCAATGATCATCTTAATGAAACGAATGAAGCCATCGCCGAAAGGCTTCATTTTCTCGCCCACTTCAGGCCAGACAGCACCTAAGACGATGCCAATTACGATAGCGCAGATGACTTGAAAGTAGAGGACTTTGTAGATCGGAGTTTTTTTATTGGTTGCGGCTTCAGACATCACTTAAGCGTCCTTGTTGGGAATGCGGCAATGGGGCTTCAATTGAGCATGCGCGGCCGCATCCCTCCGATCAGTCCGCGGCAAGTTTCTTTCAAGCCGCACACTCCCATTGGGTTTCCACCATTCTCATTTCAAGCCCCTCCGGGGACCAACAGCCTTACGGCTGTCTTTTGATCCTAAGAAGCTCTGGAACAACCAAACCGCGGTTTAGTGCATAGGCGACTACTTCCAGGTCAAAGATCTCACGATTTGTAAAGGATTTTAGGCTTCCATGCATCACGTATAAACGGGATGACACAGTCCTTTTCGCACGCAGGATAAAAAAAGCACGCTCCCTGCTTTTCAGATGCAGGTGCGTGCTTACGCTTGCGATTAAGCAATGATCAGCCGGCGACAGCCTTCTTCAGCGCAGAGCCTGCGGTGAACTTCGGACGCTTGCCAGCCGGGATTTCGAGCACTGCGCCCGTCTGGGGATTGCGGCCGGTACGAGCCTTGTAGTCGGCCACTTCGAAGTTGCCGAAGCCGATGATCTGAACAGCCTGCCCCTTGCTGAGTTCTTCAGAGACAGTTTCGAAGAAGGCGCCGAGGACTTTGGCGGCGTCGGACTTGGACAAACCAGCCTTCTGAGCAACAGCGGCGGTCAGTTCGGTCTTATTCATGGATGCTCTCCTTGATATGGATTCCCGTGCGGGAACAATTCCCGTCGCGGCGACCTTAGGATAAATATGCCTTTCCACAGAGGCCAGAATCAACCACTGCGACAGGTGAGGCACACTATAGCCAAGAAAAAACGATTTGCGGAGGGCCCTACAGGAAAATATTCATTCGCTCGATAGCCGACAAAGCGCATCATCATGCTGTTTGCTTGAATAAACCAACGGGTAAAATCGGCTGCCAGCAAACAAATGCGACAGGATTTGTCTCAAAACTCAACACGGTTTCGATTGGACGGATGTAAGAAAATCAACGAAGTAGAAGTACCCTGCTTTTTGCTCAGCCGGCCTCATTCAAACTTCGCATCAGCCGCTGTGACGGACGAAAAACAGGAGCGCCGTCGATGAAAACAATTAGATGAAAGAATGTAAAAATTCATCGTCTGCAGGTTAACGATGCCTGTTGACGGACGTTGTGCGCAGCCAACGCTTCGCCTCAGCCGCATCAGAACCCATCGGCCGCTGCGCTGCGAAAGCCCGCTGCTCGAGCCCGACGCCAAACCACTGTCACCCCCAGCCAAAGCGTCAGACCGTACACTATATCCGCCGTCCAATAGACTGCCGTCGGCGGCGTGAACAAATTCAGGACGGCGATATAGACGCCGTAAGCCGCAACCGCCGTGACCGTCATCCTGAAACTCTCCTTGGCAAAGCCGAGCGCACCAATCACAAAGAAATAAAGATAGGCGGGGGTTGTCAATGCATAAGCGAGCACCATCACATAAAAGGATGGCTTAGCATCGGAAATCACTTCTGGAAGATCGGTGAGGATACCGAGTACCAGCGAGGGGAAAAGCGCAAAACACAAAAAGAACGGCAGCAGCACTAAAGCACAAAGCCGCAGCGCCAATGACGCCATTGGACGAATCCATTCAGGCTTTCCTGCCCCGGCATAGTTAGCAGCGATCGTTCCAGCCGCGGAGCCGAATGCGTGCACAAAGAGAAAAAGAACTGCACCGAGCTGCCGCACAATATTGGAAAGCGCCAATGCGCGCTCGCCGCCGGCATTTTCCACCACAATGAAAAAATAGAGCCAAACGCCGAAGGCCATCGCTTCTTGGAGCATCAGCCAGCGGCTTAACATAAAAATTCGGTGCTGAAGGAGCCAGTCAAGGCGCCAAAGGTGCTTGCTCACCTCCAAGAGCTTCGAAGAGGCGCTGTGCCGCAGGAATTCCAGAAAATACACTGCCAGTGCCGCCAGTTCACTGACTGCAGAGGCGATCGCTGCGCCGGCGATGCCAAGTTCGGGGAAAGGACCCAGCCCAAAGATAAGCAGCGAATTTAAGCCGCAGTTGACGAGCACCATCACAATAGATGCCGACGTAATCACCCGGGTGTGCATCACGGCAACGAAGTACGCTCGCGCCAGCAGTCCGACATAAGCAAACGGCAGCCCGGCCAAACGCCAGAAAACATAATCGTCTGCTGCCTTGCGAACGGCATCAGCGGCAATGAAACGCTCGAACATCGGGCCGATCAGGAACCAGCTCACAAGCATGATGACAAAACCGCAGGCCGTCATGAAAATCGCACTCTGGCGAAAAATCGCCCCCACCTCCTCAGCGCGGCCGGCGCCGTTTGCGCGCGACATCAGCGACTGCGAACCCACCGTATAACCTAACCCCAGCATCATCACGAGCATCACATAGATGCCCGCTACGCCGGCGGCAGCAAGCTCCGCTTCGCCGTAACGTCCGAGAAAAAGCACGTCTGTCATGCCGATCAGCTGCTCGAGCGCCAGCCCCATCATGAGCGGAAGCGCAATAGACATAAGCTGCCGCGACTCGTTTCTCTTGTTTGAATCCGCTACTGCTTCAGATATCTTCATAAATACTTTTTAATGTGCAAACTGCAGCGTGCCGTGAGGGATCTAGTCACAAATACCTAAACTCAGCCATCGTACCGGGATGCGGACCCGGAAGCAACTGCCCCAGACGATCTTGAATGGGTAATGTTCGGCAACGTGAGAATGATGTAAGGATTAGCGCAGGCTCTCTGCCTCATCCCGTTGTCCGAATGTATTCGGCGCCTTGTGTAGAATGCCTGCGTTTGTGCCCGCAAGAACGCCCGAATAAGGCCTAAGGCCCTGCGCACGGGAGTTGCTGCAACGGAGAATGTCGTCATGCCGCGCCTGCTTTCCCTTCCGCTCTCCGAACTTTTTACGGAATCATCCGGCGCCGCCTCAGCTGAGTACTTTCCTTCTCCATGGCACGGCGCGCCTCTCCCAATTGCTTTGAAAGCCCGTCAGCTCGCCGAAGACGCAGCGCTTTTCAGCGGCGCCCCCGGCCGTCGGAATGTACTGGTCTGCCGAGCAGAAAATGACGACCCGGCTCAGCAGTCAATCCTCCTCATCGCTTCTCAGTCTCCGGCCGACTTTGTATTGCCGGACCCAAACGAAACGCTGCCGATGGCTGACCGCATTGCCGGAAAAACATCCTGCGGCGCCTTTGAAGAAGCTGCCCGCTCTGTGGAAATCCTGACGATGGCGGGAACCCGTACCTCTCTTTTGGCGTTTGCCGAGAGCGACCGGGCCAGACGGCCGCCCAAAATCGCCCGCGGCGGCGCTGCCGGGCTCAACCTCACATTCGAACACTGGAACCGCGCGCTCCTCGATGCCGTCGAGTCGCCGTTGGCGGCCAACCTGCTCGCCGCAGCTCAGGCGCGAGCTGCCGGCAAAAAACTTACTGCGCTCGCCAGCATGGAATGGTGGCGCGGCAGCGCCCCCATATACGACGTCAAATGGGACGGCATGGCGCTCTCCCCCAAAACAACGACCAAGCCCTTGGTGGAATTCCTTTTGGAAGGCATCCCCTTTGCAAGCGATCCGAGAGTCAATTCACCCGTCACGCAGTCTCTGCGGCCGCGCATCCTGCTCGAACACCGCGACTTTATCGCGGTATTCAAACCTTCCGGGCTGCTCTCCGTTCCGGGCACCGGCGGACTTCCGAATGCCTTAACCATAGCTTCCGAAATGACGGGCACGTCCCTCACAGCCGTCCATCGTCTCGATATGGACACCTCCGGAATCCTGCTGTACGGCAAAACACCCGAAGGCATTCGATCACTGATGGCTGCCTTTCGTGAAGGGCGCGTCGAAAAACGCTATCGAGCCGTGCTGGAGGGAAGGCTTCCTGCCGAATGCGGTCTGATTGACTTTCCCATCACCACACATCCGCTCGACCGGCTGCGGCAGATTGCCGCTCTGGGCGGACGCCCGGCGCGCACGCAGTGGCGGCGGCTGAGTGAAAAAAACGGACGTACGCTGGTCGACTTTCTGCCGCTCACAGGCCGCACACATCAGCTTCGGCTCCATGCCGCCCATCCGACGCTCGGCCTCAATGCCCCCATTGCCGGCGATCCTTACTACAGCCGGCCGGGGCTCTTGGTCGATCGGCCGGAAACTCCGCTTTTGCTGCATGCCGCCGAAATCATCTTTCCGGATCCGCAAAACGGAAATCCCATCCGCCTGGCGGAACCTGAGCCATTCAGCCTCTGAAACTGCCGCCTCCGCTCAGCAGGGTAAAGATGCCGCCCGCCCATAATGGATGATGCGCTGCCCTTCTAAAGTATTAAGTCAGAAGCTGCTTCAAGGTTTAGCATACGAACCAATCATCACTTGGAGTCGCGAACCACCGTACTGACGTGCAGAGTTCGTACCTCCCGCATCCATTTGGACATTGTCAATGACCACCCAAGACGCAAATCCCGTCTGCCGCATGCACTTCAACGTCACCGGCATGAGCTGTGCGGCATGTCAGGCCAGAGTTGAGAAAGTCGTATCCGGGCTCGACGGTGTAGAAAATGTTGCCGTCAACCTGCTCAAAAACACCATGGAGGTGACGCCCAAAGACGCATCGCAGGCCAACGAGCTCACGCAGGCCATCGAGGCAGCCGTTTCTGAAGCCGGCTACGGCGCTCAGCGCACGGATCCAGGCGCTAAAAATGCTTCCGCTGTCCCGAGCCGTGCGGAAACAGCTGCCGCCGAGGCTGCTGAGGTGAAAACTCGCCTCATTTACTCCATTGTGTTCCTCGTGCTCCTCATGTACGTCAGCATGGGCAGCATGATGGGACTGCCCATGCCGGACTGGCTCGGCAGCCATGAATCCGGGCTCCTGCGCGGCGTTTTGCAGCTCGTCCTCTCGCTGCCGCCCCTCTTTCTCAACCGCGTCTTCTTCGTGCGCGGCTTCCGTGCGCTCTGCCACCGTGCCCCGTCAATGGACTCGCTCATTGCAGTAGGCGCAGGCGCCGCCTTCATATACGGCGTCTGGGTGCTTGCTGAAGCGTCCTATTGGGCCGGAGCCGGTCAGATCGATCATGCGCTTCATCTTGCCCACGGCCTTTATTTTGAAGGCGCAGCCATGATCGTCACGCTCATCACCGTGGGCAAATGGCTTGAAGCACGCGCCAAGGGCCGTACGACGGATGCGATTGAAAAACTTGCTGCTCTTGCCCCCAAAACAGCCGTGGTGCTTCGCGACGGCAAGGAAGTGACCGTCGCCCGCGAGGCGGTTGCGGCGGGCGACCTGGTCGTGCTCAAAACCGGCGCATCCATTCCGGTCGACGGCATCGTAACGGAAGGTACTGGTTCGGTTGACGAATCCGCCATGACGGGCGAGAGCATTCCCGTTGAAAAGAAGCCCGGCGATGCGCTCACCGGCGCCACCTTGGTTTCGAGCGGCCGATTTGTCATGAAAGCGCTCCGCGTGGGCGACGATACAGCACTCGCGCAAATCATCAAGCTCGTTGATGAAGCCACATCGTCAAAGGCCCCGATTGCACGCCTCGCTGACCGCGTGAGCGGCGTTTTCGTTCCCGTAGTGATCGGCATTGCCCTCCTCACGCTTGTCGTGTGGCTCTTCCTTGGACGCGACTTCTCCTTCGCGCTCACGTGCGCCATCTCTGTCCTCGTCATTTCCTGCCCCTGTGCGCTCGGCCTTGCCACGCCGACGGCCATCATGGTGGG
>OJSD01003583.1_pt1 | contig 12396 bp, 7 predicted proteins | sample 1599391 | NCBI WGS metagenome assembly OJSD01 (sample SAMN04168656, study PRJEB22393) | human gut metagenome | biome: human gut microbiome; feature: stool | host: Homo sapiens | collected 2014-03-17 | reverse complement strand
GTAGGGAAAGAGTGTAGATCTCGGTGGTCGCCGTATCATTAAAAAAAAAAGCTGAGGTTGAAAGTACCCAACTTTGTGGCTGCTGCACGAATAGCACTGACTTCAGCATGTGCCGTAGGGTCACATGAGGCTGTTACGCGGTTCGTTCCGGTAGCTATAATTTCTCCATCTTTGGCAATCACAGCACCAAAAGGGCCGCCACCATTAGCGACATTCTCCGTAGAGAGTTCGATCGCTTTTCTCATTAATTCTTCTTTGGTCATAATGAAATGATTATTTTTAGTGTTACTGACAAAGATAACAATGTTTTTTATATTCTCCAAGATTGTGAACCTGATTACAGGAGACAACTAAAATCATCTCTTGAAATGAAAAAGAACGTCCCCTGAAATGAATTTTTTCATCTCAGGGGACGGATTATTTTATCTCGTGGGACAGATTTTCTTATCTTACGGGACGATTTACCAGTACCAACCTATACCTATAGAAGCCGGATAGAGTTCAGGGCCTTTGTTCTTTTCAAACAAGGAAGTTAGTGCAAAACGGGCATTGAATCCCAGGCAACCGTAACCGGCTTGCAACAACAGGTTCATTCCAAGTGGATGGGTGTTCAGTTTATCGCTCAATGTGTGTTTCTTATTATCATATTTGGCTCTGGATTTAACCCCCATGCGCCATTCCACTTCCGGACCGACTGCGATGAAAGCACGGCTACTGCCAAATTTGGTTTGCCATTCCAAACTGACAGGTAGGCGGAAAGCCCAATAGCGCAGCCAACTCTTTTGATAATCTACATCGTTGGCTTGTCGGCAAACAGTGATGCCATCGATTTTTTCGAAACCATAGTTATCATCTAATTTGTAGACGATGCGTGCAAGTCCGAGAGTCGTAGTTAATCCCCAATGATTGTCTCGTGTAATAGCTACGCCGGTATTGAACATATTAATTCCCCATTCCCAAGACTTAGAGCCAAGTTGCGGTACTTTGGCAGAATATTGAAACTTGCTGCTCGCCAGTTTGTTGAAACCGAAGTAAATGGCAGGGTAATGCGGATCAAAGCGATAGTAGCCTTTCTTTTTCTTTACGAAAGGTACGGAAACTGTGGTGGTTCGCTCAATGCTGCGCCCGTCCAGATACACACCTTCAAATACCTGAGTATTTTCTATGGTGTCATTTTCAGCTTTCGATTCATACATTTTTACTTTGATTTTACCGTCACGTTCTTTAATAACCACCTTCCGTCCGTTGAGGTAGAGGGTTGTGTCTTGCGGGATGCTTTCTTGTGCCACGACTGTCATTGAAGTCATGATCAGAAATAAAAAGAGTATTCGTTTCATAAGTTTTATTATTTGTGATTTATAATTTTCAATCTTAGTCTTTGCTGAATATCAGTGTAACAAGGTCATCGCTGTCTATTTCTCCTTCGATATAGATAAGCGTAGCTTCGCCTTTCTTCCCGAGTCGGAACAATATGAATCGATTGGTTTGGTCTTTTACCGGAGGCAGCTGATAGTATCCCGATTGAATGCGTCCATCTGTGACTACCTCTTTGATCTTTTTGGCATATTCCCGATCGGCTTCCAGACAACGGTAAATGTCAGGTAATGCTTTTTCGGCTTTCGACAGCTTTAGGCTTTGGTAATGGGTTATGTCCCATGTTTTGGATAACATCTTCGATAATTCCACATAAGTGGCCCCTTTCTCATTACCGTATTTCTGAAATACGGAAGCTATTTGTAGCCCCTTTTGGGCGTACATACCGGTGCTGAGTAGAAACAGCAGGCAGCATAGCAGGGTACGAATGAGCTTTTTCATAATCATATCTATTGATTTTTATTATTCAAACATCAGGTCAAGTACTTCATCTTCCGTAGTCCGCATATCACGGAAAGCGGCAAGAGCTTGTTCACGTACGAGGTTCTCGTCGGTGTATTGTTTACCGTCGATGATGACATAGTTATCCGGAGTGGCATGAAGATAACGTTGTGTACCTGCAATACCGATAAGTAATAATAGTCCGGCAGCTATTCCCCCGGTCATATAAATGAAGCGTCGACGGAAAGAGAGTTTTTTAGCAGGGATGCTTTCTTTCTGGAATGCTTTTGCTTCTTGATCCAGACAGGCAAACAGGGGACGGTATACTTGTAGGGATTCTGGTATATTCTCTTGTGTGAAGAAACGGCGCAATTCGCGTTCTTCGTCACATGAGGTCTGTCCCTCGAAATAGCGATCTATTAATTCTTCTATCTTCATGCTTGTTTCCTCCTTATTTTTTCTTGTATGGTTTGCATGTAAATTTCCCTCACTTTCTTTCGTGCTCTCGACAGGTTACTTCGGATAGCCTCCGGATTACAACCTGTGATGTCGGCAATTTCTTCTGTTTCGTACTCTTCGATATCCTTCATCCGCATGATGGTGCGCTGCAAGTCGGGCAGTGAATTGATAATCTCATGCATCAGGCGAATTTCGTCTTTTATTTCAAGCAACCGTTCCGGTGTTCCGCTGGGGGTGGCATCTTGCACATATTCCAATGGTACGTTGGTTGTATGTTTAGTACGCCACATATCCATACAGAGATTATGTGTCATGGTCATGGCGAATGCTTCAATACTTCGGTACTGTTCCAGTTCAAGCCTTTTATTCCATAGCTTGAGCAGGACTTCCTGTACGGCATCTTCTGCATCGTCCGGACTTTCGGTCAACTTCCGCGCATAATTCAATAGTTTATTGCGGAGGGGTAGAACGGATATTTTAAATTGTTTGAGTTCCATTTACATAACTAAGACGAACGTGTAAAGCGAACGTGACATCAAAAATAAAAAAAAGTGTTGCGCAAAGCAATTTTTTATTTTGCTTTGGCAACACTTGCCATTTTGGGAGAATATGAATTACTTGAGTGACTCCATATCACTTCATGCAATTACAAAGTCAACCGGATAGAGGTTATGCTGTTACCAGACAACAGAACATATACACCTTCACCGGATTCCGGTATCTCAGTACTGATAACTTCCATATTTTTATTTTCATTTGTTTCAACGGCACTTGCACGCTTCGTTCCTGCCAATGGTATTTCTACACACTGGGTGGCTTCGGTGAAATTCAGCAATACAACCGTTACTTCATTTCCTGCCTCATTGATGTAGGCTGTGGCACATATCCCTGTATTATTCGTGACAGCTTTAATGCGGGTAGTACCTGTGGCATACTGTGCGTAATGGGCCATGATGTAACCATTCTTAGCTATTTCACCTTCATCCACCGGGCTGCGTTTGTCGTTATCGCCCATTAATCCATAAAAGCGCTTTAAATACCAGTATATGTATGCACTGCAATAGCCTTCCATGCACATGTGGATTTCTTTGCCAAGATGGTTGAGACAGTATTGCCACTTTTGGAATTCCCATGCTGACGGATCATCTGATTTTTCTCCGTCATTAAAGAGGTGTTCCGTCATCCACCACGTCTTTCCTTGGATGCGGGGATAGAGACCGCAGATGTAATCGTGACGATTTTTGACGTATCCATTATCCAAGTCTGTAAAACCTTGATAAAGGTGTCCGGCAATAATATCGGTCTGTGCAAATGCTCCGGCATCGTTGATTATCGGATCCGTGTATTCGGGCTGCGTACCGCATGCTTCGGGAGACATCAGTCTGACTCCGGTTTCACGGATTTTGGCGCCGTATTGCTTCACAAAATCCACTACTTCTTGGGGAGTCCAGTAAGTAAAGTCCATGTCCGGTTCATTCTGAACAGATATGGCATAAAGGTCTACTCCATTCTGCTTCATGAAATTGATATAACGGATAAGATGGTCGGCGTATGCCTCATAGTTCTCTTTTTTGAGATGTTTTACTTCTTTGCCGTTCACCTTAATTTGCTCGGAGAGAGCATCTGTACAGTCCCACGGACATGCAAAAACTATTGCTCCATTGGCCTGTGCCGCTTTAGCCGCTTCGACATCAGCATTCCAATCAGATTCGTTGGGATAAACCATCAGGCGAAGGATAGAATAGCCCAATCCGCCTTCACCATACATTTGGTTTAATTGCCGGGCAGAAATGAGGTTTCCGCCACACCAAATTTTAGGATTATACATTCCACCGAATCCTGCTATCGGCTGATATTTCACTGTAGGGTCAATATTGAGTGTAACAGACTTGAACGCCGGTTCCTGTTCTATCAGTAAATCAGCAGTCTGTTTGTTGGCTTTGTCAGTAATGTGGATAGTTTGTGTACGCTGTTTCATCGAAGTGTTAGCATTACAAATCACTTTAATTTTTGTATACTGTTTTTCTCCATCATTACTTCCACCCGACATCGGAGTTATACTTTTTACAATATCTCCCTGTTCGAAGGTTATCTCCCAGGAAGTTTTTGCCCATTCTACAACTATCTCCGTCTGATTTTCACCGGCACTCACTGTAATTGACTTTTTTAGGAAGAGCGCATATGCGCCCTTCCCGTTATCATCAGTCTCCGCATTATTATTATCAGAGCATGCCCAACATGACATTCCCATCAGAAAAATGCATAAAGTTCTAATAAGTTGTTTCATTATACTTCGGGTTATTTCAATCCTTCAACTATTCCTTCATACATTCCATTTCGATTGTATTTCGAAGTCCAGGGGCAAATCTTGTCACCGGTATTGGTTTCGGTAATACTTGAAATGGATATACCATATTGTTTGTCTGACGCAATAGTTTTCCGATATTCTTTCATGATGAAAGCCATATAGTTGGCGGCGGCACTCCGTTCATCATCAGTCAGTTTACCGGTCTGGATGAATTTACCCTCTGCATCTTCCACCATCATGCTGAGGTCGGATACACGTATCAGTTTATCGGTCTGTGCCAGCTTGCCGAACAATTCGGAAATCATCTCTTCATTGGCTTTCTGGGAAGTGGCATCTTTGGAATAAACCGCATGAAGAAGGATGTTGTATCCGTCAATACGGGTTACATCATCTGCTTCCCAGGATTTTACCAATGCAATCAATTCATCGGCTTTCTGTCCCATCTCATCAGATTGATTGAATGTATTGCTGACGAAGAGGTTGAGATCAACTTTCGCTGTGTCACGAGCTTGTTTTACGGCTGTGCGTGCATATTCTACTTCGCCCAAGTATTCACCCCAGTTGAAGGTGTTGGCATCTATGGTCTTGTCAAGTGGTTCACCTACAATATTCCATACTTTTACAGATTCACCACCGGCATTTACTATACCACCGATCCATTTATTCATCTCTTCCGTAAAGATGTCTTTTTTCTCTTCGGGAGTTTTTTCGATGATGGTATCATCGGCTTTCCAATGGAGGTTGATATTATCGATGTAAGCATGCCACTCGCCCGAGCCTGAACCTACGGCCAGCTCTATTTCGGTCAGATCCTTCATGGAATTGGGAATAGCGATCTTTCCACCTCCCGCAGTTTCACCTTCTTTCAGGAATGTGATATAAATTTTGCCTCGTCCCCATTTGTTAGCTTCACAACCGAAGTTGAACGGTCCTTGGCCACAGTTGAACTCTTGTCCATTAATTACCACTCTCATGCCGGAACCCCAGCCGCCTTTACCATCAATTAAAAACATATCGAGAGATAGTCCGGTATAATCACCCAAGGTTCTGCTCTCTTGCAATTTAATTTTGAACTTAGGATAAGTATAAGATGCCAGATTTCCTGCAGATCCTACATGTAACACTTTCCCACTTTGACCTTGAGGGTCATTCTCTACAACTGAAGAGTTGCCATTGGTCATCGGATATTCTTTGCCCAGTTCATCTTTTTCGAAGTCGATTTTAGTAACACCGGTGGCAGAGACTTCATAATTCATCACAATATTGTCAAGAAAATATTGTGCGCCTCCCGAAGCCGAACCGACAGCCAACTCAAACTCTGTAAGACTCTTCAAGCTTTCCGGCAATATGAAGCCTGGAGCTGTAGCACTATTCAAGCTGATGACTGCTCCGCGATTCCAGGAGTTGGAATTACAACCGATTCCTTGGGCATTTGTGCCTACGTTAAATTCTTGTCCGTTAATAAAGACTCTCATACCTGCACCCCATAACCCGTCTTGATTCACAATACGCATATCAATGGTCAGATTGACGTAGTCGCCCAGTTTTCGGCCTTCCGGTAACTTGACGTTGAACTTAGGATGTGAATAGGCGGCCTTGTTATCGTCGGTACCTACATGGAGGGCTTTACCGCTCTTTCCATCCGGATCATTTTCTACTACAGCCTGACTTCCTCCGGTCATACCGTAAACTGTACCGATTTCATCATTCTCGAAGTCGCAAATCACAGTTTTACCTTTTTCGGGTACGAAGGGGATAATAATAGGCTGTATCAGTTCATTATAGTAAGCGGTGCGTTGTCCTTGGTTGGAACAGAGCGTACCACCATAAAGTGTTATGTCCGTTCCTTTGATGGCATCGGACAAAAGTTGCATTCCACCAAAATCGTAGGAATTGTCTTCTTTCAATGAACTGATGGGTGTGAAAGAACCACCGACATCTATACCGTCAAAGTTGCTCAGAATGGTACTGTAAGCAATGTCTTTCTTTAAAAAGTCTGTTGAAGACATGTTTGCCGTAAGCTTAAACGGTGAACCGGCATCGCGGGTAATATACGATTTCAGCAAATCAAAGCTGGCCAAGTATTCACTATTGGCCACTTCTTCAGGTTTTTCTACCTGAAGGTTACAATTGTATTCATCGGTGCATGCCATAACCGTTATACATATCATGGCAATACCGATTATCTTATGATTAAAGTATTTCATGTTCTTTGGTTTTTAACGTTTATACCAGATAATACTTATCTTATTTCTATTTCGAATGATTTACCGCCTTGTACGGCACGGCTACTCAACACCAATGTATCCTTGGTGGCATACTGCATGTTCTTGGTCTTGAAGTCGACTGTATAGTCCAGGTAGATAGCGTCACGATCTTTGCCGCCAAGGCTATTCTTTTCACCCTTTTTTACGAATTTGCCGGTACCTGAGATAGTGAAGTCATCAGAGGTACTACCTATTGTGCAACTGCCGTCTTCTGCAAAAGTCATGCTGAGGTTGTAATTGAAAAGATTGCCCTGTGCATCTTTTGTTGATAATGATAAGATGTTATCTTTCAAACTTTCGGTTGTGATCTTTACTTTTTCATCTTTCTCTACATATTGCTGATGGCGCACTAATTGTGATGAGACTCCATTTATGATAGCTTGATCCACTCCACGACGCAGGTATTCGCCATGCCAAGGATTGACATACTTCACCGCATACAATATGAAGTTTTTGGGCTGTATGCTCCAGTCACCGCTATTCGTCAATATGGGATTTTGCACAGCGGCTTTACCCTGAAGAATGGAGTCCGCGCCTTGCACACCCGTCATCTTCAACGGAATCACATAGTAATTGCCAAGAGACCTCTTGTCAGCGAAAAATGCATCGTTGAATTGCACTTCCACACCGCCCATAACTTCACCCTTGGGAATATTGATCCGGTTGGCAGCCAATGTATAATAAGAAGATGGCATAGGAGTAACAGGAATGTCACTACCTTTGAAGTACAGGTTCTCGCAAAGTGACTCATCTACTTGGGTATCAATAATCACATTTTTACGATTAGTGTAGCCGCCACCCCAGGCAGCCTTGATGGATACTTTGTGCTGATTATCCAAAGAATTGTCAAGGAACTCATCCTCACCTAATTCAATGGTACGTAAGCCATATTGGCTGGCAAAATATACAGTTTGATAATCGAAGTCGGGAAATTCATTGTCTGAACTTTCACATGCTGTGAAAGACAAGAGTAATGAAGCCAGTCCGATATATGCTAATTTCTTTTTCATATCATTTTTATTAATAGTGTTCACAATTATTGCTTATTTCCATCCTCTATTCTGGATAAGGTTGCTGTACTTCAGTATCTCAGAGTTGGGGATAGGGCAACAGTACATATAGTCTTCATACGAACGTTCTTCTACGGTTATCTTCTGATAGCTGTTACCGCTCCAGTTGATGCCATATACCGATTCGTTCAGGTTTGCTTTCCATCGACGGAGATCCCAGAAACGAAATCCTTCGAAGCAAAGTTCCAATCGACGTTCATTGCGGATCAGTTCACGCATTTGTTCTTTGCTGGCAGCACATGCTTCCAGATAGGCATCATCGGCACCGCCTACTCCGGCACGTTTCCGGATGGCTTTGATTATATCGTAAGCGGAGAAGCCTTTTCCATTGGCATTTTTCGGTCCCCAAGCTTCATTGGCAGCCTCAGCATAAATCAGGTACATTTCTGTATAGCGGATGCGGGGAGTATAATGCGGCTGTTTGGAAATGGATGCCGGATTACAGTTCACATCCATGCGCAAGCGTTTTCTCATGTAATAACCTGTTCGAGTCGAACGGTTTTCAGTTACGTTAACACCATCCTGATTTCCTTCATTGATGTTGATTGTTATACTCTTCTCACTGATTGTACTTCCATTGTAAAAGATGTATTTGCCTAAACGGGGGTCGCGTCCCGCATAAGGATTGTTGGCATCGTATCCGCTGGCTGTTACGTCACTGATAGGGTATCCATTGCTCATAGGAAATGCATCCACCAGATTCTGTGACGGATTCATATAACCATTTCCATATAAACTTGGTGGGAAATTTTGTGATTCCTGGTCGTTATCACCACTACCTTTGTTACCTCTCCATAAGATTTCATTCGGATTGGCACCGTCCTGAATGGTATTTACAATGGTAGGAGAGTAATATTCCACTCCATCGGAGGCTAATCCTGATATGCCTCCTTTATAGTCTATCACAGCAGCGGCGGCATTGGCTGCATCTGCCCATGTGGCGGCATTGGCAGCATCCTCGAAAAGAGGACTGGCGGCCAGTATGGCTGTGCGTGCGCGGAAAGCGCGGGCTATGATTCCATTATACAACTGACGTGCTTTTGCACCCATAACAGTGTTGTATTTTCCGACATCTGTTGTGAGATTTTGGAAGTCTGTAGGAACGCTTCCCGAAACATCTTCATATTCATAAGGAAGCCTTCTTTCTGCTTCGGAAAGGTCATTGTAGATTTGTTCTACACAAGCCTGAAATGAAGCGCGAGGCTGGTTGAAGTTCGATTCTACAGTTTGAGGTTCCGTAAATATGGGTACACCAAGCAGTTCGCCGTTTGCACCGAAACCGGCATGGGCGCGAAGCAGGTAGAAATAGAACATGCCACGGAGTCCGTAGGCTTCGCCGATGAGGCGTTGTGCGAATAGTTTGTTTAATTCTTCATCATCCGACCATTTTACGCCTTCCACATTCGCCAGAAAGAGGTTGATGTACTGAATGGCACCATAAGAGTTGGTCCATTGATTCTGCGGATTATACGAACTTGAGGTCCAGGCACCGGTAGCCATTTGCAGATACACGTTACTTGGCTGATTGGTTACGGCGTCATCCGTGCCATATTCGCTGTTGTCGTAATAGCCCGGAATTAAACTGTATACATTGTGCAGTATTCCCCGTGCGTATTCGGCGTCATTATGCATGTTTTCCACGCCTTGAAAGTTTTCGATGGCCGGTGAAAATAAGTCATCACAACCAGTGAGCATCAGGGCACCTATTATAAAAGGTATAATTTTCTTTTTCATAATCTTCTTCTTTATTAATCAATAAAATCAGAATGCAGCCTTGAAACCTGCATAGAAGTTACGGCATTGGGGAGAACCGGTACTCAGCTCCAGATGTTTTCGCTCTTTAGAGATGGTAAGCAGGTTGTTGCCTCCGCAATAAACACTTAAACCACGAATAAATGTTCCTTTGAAAGTATTTTCGGGGAAGTCATATGTTAACTGCGCTTGATTCAAGCGGAAATAGTTACGCTTGTACATCCAGAAAGTGGAGTTGCGGTAGTTATTGTCTCCATTGGTTGTTGTCAGGCGCGGGTAGGTGGCCACATCTTTGGTCTCCTCAGTCCAGCGACCCCATACTATTTCTGAAAACTTGCTTGTGCCGCGGTTCCAATAGTAAGAGCTACTTTTGTAGTCTATTGCTCCAGTCTGTCCCGATCCCATGGCAAACAATGAAAAATTCTTCCATTTTACGGTTAGGTTCAATCCGAAAGAGAAAGGAGGGGCGGCCCAACCATTCTTTCCTAATTCAATTTGGTCTTTGTTATCGATTACGCCATCCTCGTTGATGTCCTTATATTTCAGGTCACCGGGTTTTACCGTACCAAATGTCTGTCGGGCATGGTTATCGATGTCTGTCTGATCTTGGAAGAACCCTTCACATACATAGCCGTAAGAGGCATCAAGTGCGCGGCCTTTACGGAACTGATAATCTTCATCATAAAGTTCATCACGTCTTAGAGCTTCAGAAGAGTATACCATACCGTTGAATCCAAGTGTTACATTAAAGTCACCGAATTTTTTGTTGGCACTCAGCGAGAAATCAAAACCACTACGTCTGTCCTCGTTGTAATTGATCCAAGGCATGAAGGAGGAGTTGCTGCCTAAAGCGAAGTATGCAGGATGAATAAAAGATGCACCTTGAGTAAGCAGTCCCTTTGTATCTTGCTTGAAGTAGTTGGCGTTCAATCTTAGCAGGCGATTGAATAATGTTGCATCAATACCAGCACGGAATTCCTTGCGTGTAATGAAGTCTAGATTAGGATTGTCACCGCGTTTGGAAACCGGAGTCCAGCCGCCAGCAGTGCCATCATGCCATTGTACATAGTAACCTTCTTTGGAGAAAGTACCTTTATACAAGTAATAATTGGAGATGTCGAGATCTTGATGCAGTTTGGCATAAGAAGCGGTAACTTTCAAGTCATTTATGAAATCCACGTTTTCCATAAACTTCTCTTTGCTGATTCTCCATCCTAAAGTGACTGCCGGGGAGAAAGCGTTGCGTTTGCCTTCGGGTAACTTGGCTGAATGGATTACAGCACCGTTAAAGTCAATGTAATACTTGTGATTATAGTTATAAGATGCGCGTAAGCCTAAGTTTACATTGCTGGTGCGGTGATAATCACTGCTTTCATGGTTTTCATCGGCAGATTTCTGAGTCTGGTAACCCCAGCCCATAAATGTAGCCGCTACGTTGTGGAATTTTTCAAAAGTACGGGCATAGTCAAACTGTGCACTGAACGTCATTGTCTGGTCGTAGGTGGACTTGCCGATATATTCGTTCGGATCTTTTTTGTCTTCATTGTGTTTTTTCAATGCGACAATCATGTCTTTTCCGTTCACTTGAGCCCAGGTAGGTTCGTAAACAGCATAGGTTTCTTTGAAAGCTTCCGAATAGTAGGAAGTATAGTCTACGCTATAGGAAGTCTTAAATGTCAGACCTTTCAAAAGAGAGCCCAGATCAGCGGCAAGGCTGACATCGAACATAAACATGCGTGCCTTTTCCTTGACATATCCGGCAGCCAGAAGATCGGCAAAAGGATTGGTCATGTCGGACGATGTTCCTCCAAGCAGATATTTGCCGTCAATCAGGTGATTACTGTTGGCGATATATTCCTGTATTTGAGAGACATTGGTATCCATCATGTCAATGGGTAATAACGGAGCAAACCAGTTGGGACGCAAAGTGGATGCGACTCCCCAAAAGTTTCCGCGACCTGCATACTGATTCGTATAGACAATTGCTGCATTCGTAGTAGCCTTTAGCCATGAAGCAAGTGTCATATCCACGTTACCGCGCACATTGAAACGCATATTGTAGGCATTCTTTGATTCACCATATTTCAGCAAGTCGTTGCTATAATCCATACCGAAGTTCAGATAATAATGTGTGCGTTCATTACCTCCATATACTTCACCGGTCATGTCGGCGTTATAGTATGCCTTTCGCAAGTAATCCGAACTATAGAAGTCAATGTTCGGATACCGATAAGGATTGGCTCCCATGGCGGTGTTATAAATATCTGATGTATTGTATTTCTCCGATAAACCGTCATTGCGGCAAGCCTCGTTGTAAAGGGTCATGTAGCAGTCCGAATCCAAATATTTTGGATAAGACTTGGGAATATTGATACCTGCATTGCCCCGCACGTCGATATGCATCGGTTCATTTTTACCTCGTTTGGTGGTGATAAGAATAACGCCTTTTGCTGCGCGGCTACCATAAAGAACTACGGCGGCGGCATCTTTCATTACCGAAATATTCTCGACTTCCGAAGCGCGTACATTGCTTGCGCTGCGAGGTACTCCATCCACTAGGATAAGCGCTTCTTGTCCCCATATGCTGCCGGTGTATCCACCTATTAGGCTTTCCAGACCAACTAAGCTGCTGGAGCTATTTACCTTTTTAGTCAGTTCGGACGTGTTGACCGTAGAAATGGCATGTGTCAAATCTTTCTGGGCAACCGTACCGAAAGCCACATTC
>OJSD01003578.1_pt1 | contig 12413 bp, 9 predicted proteins | sample 1599391 | NCBI WGS metagenome assembly OJSD01 (sample SAMN04168656, study PRJEB22393) | human gut metagenome | biome: human gut microbiome; feature: stool | host: Homo sapiens | collected 2014-03-17 | reverse complement strand
GTGCCAACACCATCATCAACATTATGGGAAATATGTTCCCCCATTTGCGTGATGTGCCCGACTTCAAGCACAAGCTCTGGGATCATCTGGCTATCATGTCCGGTTTTGAGCTGGATATTGACTACCCGTATGAAATCATCCGTAAGGACAACCTGGTGACCCGCCCGGATCCGATCCCCTACTCCACTGCCCGTATGCGTTATCGCCACTACGGACGCACACTGGAAGTGCTGATAAAGAAAGCAATCGAATTCCCCGAAGGAAACGAAAAGAGAAACCTGATTGCCCTCATCTGCAACCACATGAAAAAGGACTACCTGGCATGGAACAAAGATACAGTGGACGACAAAAAGATCGCCGAAGACCTGTACGAACTCTCCAACGGGGAACTCCAAATGACTGACGATATCGTCCGGCTGATGGCAGAACGCCTGAACCAGAACTATCGTCCGAAGACGAACTATACCAATAATCGTCAGAACAACAAGAGAAGATACTAAGAAAATAGGAAATAAGTATTAAGTATTAATCGCAGCCATTTGTTGGCACTGGTTGGATTTCTTTTACTTATTTACTTAGCGTGCGATACCGTACGGTTAATACTTAATACTTGATACTTAATACTTTAATCACACTTAATACTTAATACTTTAATTAATGGCTTCATTTGTAATCGAAGGAGGACATCGGCTTTGCGGAGAGATTCACCCGCAAGGAGCTAAAAACGAAGTTTTGCAGATAATCTGTGCCACATTGCTAACCGCAGAGGAAGTAACGGTGAACAATATACCTGACATTCTTGATGTCAACAACTTGATTCAGCTCTTGCGCGAGATGGGAGTGACGGTTGCAAAGAAAGGCATTGATTCTTATAGTTTTAAAGCAGAGAATGTAGACTTGGCTTATCTGGAAAGCGATGAGTTTTTAAAGAAATGCTCCAGCCTGCGAGGCTCTGTCATGCTGATTGGCCCTATGGTGGCACGTTTCGGCAAAGCGTTGATATCCAAGCCGGGAGGAGATAAAATAGGCCGCCGCCGTTTAGACACCCACTTTGTAGGTATTCAGAATTTAGGAGCGGACTTCCGTTATGATGAAGGACGGGGCATTTATGAAATAACAGCCGACAGACTTCAAGGAAGCTATATGCTGCTGGACGAAGCATCCGTCACCGGAACAGCCAATATCGTAATGGCTGCCGTGCTTGCCAAAGGCACTACTACCATCTACAACGCTGCCTGCGAACCTTACGTGCAACAACTCTGCCGGTTGCTCAACCGAATGGGAGCGAAAATCAGCGGAATTGCCTCCAACCTGCTTACTATTGAAGGTGTGGAAGAATTGCATGGCGCGCAACACACCGTATTGCCCGATATGATTGAAGTCGGCAGTTTTATCGGTATGGCAGCCATGACAAAAAGCGAAATTACCATCAAGAACGTTTCTTACGAGAACCTTGGAATCATCCCCGAGAGCTTCCGCCGCCTGGGCATCAAACTCGAACAGAGAGGAGATGACATTTATGTTCCCGCACAGGAAACCTACCAGATAGAATCATTCATCGACGGCTCCATCATGACGATAGCCGACGCCACCTGGCCGGGACTGACTCCCGACTTGCTTAGTGTGATGCTCGTTGTAGCCACACAAGCCAAAGGCAGCGTACTGATCCATCAGAAGATGTTCGAAAGCCGCCTGTTCTTTGTGGACAAGCTAATCGATATGGGTGCACAGATCATCCTCTGCGACCCTCACCGTGCCGTAGTCATCGGACACAATCATGGCTTCAAGTTGCGTGGTGCCCGCCTGACTTCACCGGATATACGTGCCGGTATCGCCCTTCTGATTGCCGCCATGAGTGCCGAAGGAACCAGTACCATTAGTAACATCGAACAGATAGACCGTGGTTATCAGAACATCGAAGGACGTCTGAACGCTATCGGAGCCAGAATCACCCGAATATGATAAAGAAAGAAGAAGTATATAAGATAGGATTATTCAATAAACCGCATGGTATTCACGGCGAATTGCAGTTTACGTTTACCGACGACATTTTCGACCGTGTGGACTGCGATTATCTGATATGCCTGCTCGACGGTATTTTCGTGCCCTTCTTCATTGAAGAATACCGTTTCCGTTCCGACTCCACCGCTTTGGTAAAACTGGAAGGAATAGACACCGCCGAACGTGCCCGAATGTTCACCAACATTGAAGTTTACTTCCCCGTAAAGCATGCGGAAGAAGCGGAAGACGGCGAATTGTCCTGGAACTTCTTTATCGGTTTCCAAATGGAAGACATTCATCACGGACCTCTGGGAGAAGTGATAGATGTGGATACCACTACGGTAAACACCCTTTTTGTGGTTGAAAGAGAAGAAGAGGAACTACTCGTTCCCGCCCAGGAGGAATTTATCGTAGGGATAGATCAGAAACAAAAACTCATCACCGTGGAGCTTCCCGAAGGGTTGCTCAATCTGGAAGAGTTGGAAGATGACCGATGAGAACAAATAAAACGATGAGTCACTCATCAACTGAAAATAGTAAATAGTAAATCGTAAAATAGTAAATATCCGAGATGCCAAAGAGAAGACGAAGTAAAGCTTTCTGGAAAAATTTCAAGTTCAAGTATAAACTAACGATCGTTAATGAAAATACACTTGAAGAAATTGTCGGACTTCGTGTATCCAAGCTCAATGGACTATCCGTTTTACTTTGCGTGCTGGCAGTGCTTTTCCTGATTGCTTCCTGCATCATTACTTTCACCCCGTTACGCAATTATCTTCCGGGATATATGAACAGTGAAGTCCGTACACAGATCGTAGACAATGCGCTGCGTGTAGACTCTTTGCAACAAGTGCTCAACAAGCAGAACCTCTACATCATGAACATTCAGGACATTTTCAGCGGGAAAGTGCCTATCGACAGCGTGCAAACGCTTGATTCGCTGACTGCTGCCCGTGAAGACACGTTGATGGAACGAACCAAGCGGGAAGAAGAATTCCGCCGCCAATATGAGGAGAATGAAAAATACAATCTGACCTCCATCACTTCCCAACCGGACGTGACCGGATTGATATTATACCGTCCGACACGAGGCATGGTGTCCGACCACTTCAATGCCGAAAAGAAACATTACGGCACTGACATTGCCGCCAATCCCAACGAAAGCGTACTGGCAACCATGGACGGAACCGTCATCCTTAGTACATACACCGCTGAAACCGGTTATCTGATTGGCGTGCAACACAACCAGGATTTAATTTCGATCTACAAACACTGCGGCTCTCTCCTGAAAAAGGAAGGTGAACGGGTGAAAGGAGGCGAAGCCATCGCCCTGGTAGGAAATAGCGGAACACTTAGTACAGGGCCGCACCTGCACTTCGAACTTTGGTATAAAGGTCACCCGGTAAATCCGGAAAAATACATCGTTTTTTAAGTTATCAATGATGAATGATGAGATATGGCGAGTGATGAGATATAAGTGATAATCAGCGATGATATGTTTGTCAACAAAATAGGAAGAATTAGATAAAATGAATATAGAGACTAATAAAAAGAAAAAACAAATAGCTATCCTTGGCTCCACAGGTTCTATCGGGACGCAGGCTTTGCAAGTCATCGAAGAGCATCCCGACCTGTACGAAGCATACGCACTGACAGCCAACAATCGTGTGGAACTACTGATTGCCCAAGCACGGAAGTTCCAGCCGGAAGTGGTAGTGATAGCCAACGAAGAAAAGTATTCCGAACTGAAAGAAGCATTGAGCGACCTGCCTATCAAGGTGTATGCAGGGACCGACGCTATCTGTCAGATTGTGGAAGCGGGTCCTATTGATATGGTATTGACAGCCATGGTCGGTTATGCCGGACTGAAGCCGACAATCAACGCGATCCGCGCCAAGAAAGCGATTGCATTGGCAAATAAAGAAACATTGGTAGTAGCAGGTGAACTGATTAACCAGCTGGCACAACAATATCGCACTCCGATTCTGCCGGTAGACTCTGAACACTCCGCCGTTTTTCAGTGTTTAGCGGGAGAAGTGGGCAATCCGATTGAGAAAGTGATATTGACTGCCTCCGGAGGTCCGTTCCGCACTTACACTTTGGAACAATTGAAGTCTGTGACTAAGACACAGGCCTTGAAACATCCCAATTGGGAAATGGGAGCAAAAATCACGATTGATTCTGCTTCTATGATGAATAAAGGTTTTGAAGTGATCGAAGCCAAATGGTTGTTCGGTGTTCAACCCAGTCAGATTGAGGTGGTTGTGCATCCGCAATCAGTCATTCACTCGATGGTGCAGTTTGAAGACGGAGCTGTAAAAGCACAGTTGGGCATGCCCGATATGCGCCTGCCCATCCAGTATGCATTCTCCTATCCCGACCGTATCAGTTCTTCTTTCGACAGGCTCGATTTCTCCAAATGCACGAACCTGACGTTTGAGCAACCCGACACGAAACGTTTCCGCAATCTGGCACTCGCTTACGAAGCGATGTATCGCGGAGGGAACATGCCTTGCATCGTTAATGCCGCCAATGAAGTAGTGGTAGCCTCTTTCCTGAAAGACGGCATCAGCTTCCTCGGCATGAGCGACGTGATAGAAAAAACAATGGAACGGGCCACCTTCATTGCCAACCCGACATACGATGATTATGTGGCTACCGATGCGGAAGCAAGAAAGATAGCAGCAAGTCTGATATAATTCATTTCGTAGAGGAATAAAGAAAATAGAGAAATTGATTAGTATTAATATAAATTGAAAATAGCCTTTATATCTTCTCTTTGGCAGAGAATCCAGTGAAGGCTTTAAATTGTAAATAGACTATATGGAAACATTTTTGATTCGTGCCCTGCAATTGATTATGAGCTTATCCTTGCTCGTTATCGTTCATGAAGGCGGGCATTTTCTTTTTGCCCGTTTGTTTAAGGTGCGTGTAGAAAAATTCTGCTTATTTTTTGCCCCCTGGTTCACCCTGTTTAAATTCAAGCCCAAGAAAAGTGACACAGAATATGCAGTAGGTTGGCTGCCATTGGGCGGTTATGTCAAGATAGCCGGTATGATTGACGAGTCGATGGATACCGAGCAGATGAAACAACCCGAACAACCGTGGGAGTTCCGTTCCAAACCGGCGTGGCAACGTCTGCTAATCATGGTGGGTGGCGTACTGTTCAACTTCCTGTTGGCCCTGTTCATCTACTCGATGATTCTATTTGCGTGGGGCGACCAATATATAAAGGTGCAGGAAGCTCCTCTCGGTATGGATTTCAACGAAACAGCCAAATCCGTAGGTTTTCAGGACGGCGACATCCTTCTTTCTGCCGACGGCGTTCCTTTTGAACGTTATGACGGCGATATGTTGAGCCAGATTGCCGACGCCCGCGAAGTAAGCGTTATCCGCAACGGCGCGAAAGCCTCCGTTTATATCCCTGAAGACTTGATGCAACGCCTTCTGGCAGACAGCATCCGTTTTGCCTCCTACCGTTTCCCGTATGTGATAGACAGTGTGATGGTGAATTCTCCTGCCGCACAAGCAGGCATCCAACCAGGCGACAGCATTATCGCCCTGAACGGAACACCGATTTCTTTCTCCGACTTCAAAGAAGCGATGGCAGAACGTAAGAAAAACGCGGAAACCCTGCTCAAAGACAGCATAGATCCGCGCCTGATTACACTGACCTATGTGCGTGGCGGCGTAACCGACACATTAAATATGCGTGTAGACTCCGCCTACCTGATGGGTGTAACCGCCTGTCTCGTCACAGACCGCCTGCTCCCTATGGTGAAAAAAGAATATACTTTCTTTGAATCCTTCCCGGCAGGTGTCTCCCTCGGCGTAAAGACCCTGAAAGGATATGTAGGAAACATGAAATACCTCTTCTCGAAAGAAGGAGCCAAACAGCTAGGTGGCTTCGGAACGATCGGCAGCATCTTCCCCGCTACATGGGATTGGCACCAGTTCTGGTATATGACAGCCTTCCTTTCCATCATTCTGGCTTTCATGAATATCCTCCCTATCCCCGCATTGGACGGCGGCCACGTGCTCTTCCTCTTCTACGAGATGATAGCGCGCCGCAAACCGAGCGACAAATTTATGGAATACGCTCAAATGACCGGTATGATTCTACTCTTCGGTCTGTTGATATGGGCTAACTTCAACGATATTCTAAGGTTCTTCTTCTAACAGACCAAACGACAGAAGAAAGACATAAAAAACAATCCCGGATGAGAACAGGTATTCACTCCTCTCTCATCCGGGATACTTTTTTTATAGAGTGGAAGGCTGCGATAGTCTCAAGCTGCTGACGATAGCCGCCACAACAGCAAATCCACTTCCTACCATAAGGCAGACAGCCGTACTCCGGTCATGAGCGACAAAGCTGAAAAGCAATGCGACCAATGTTGTCCCGGTGGTCTGTCCCAACAGGCGGGCCATTCCCAACATACCACTGGCTCCGCCCGAACGTTGCGTAGGAGCGGAAGAGATAATCGTACTGTTGTTCGGTGTCTGGAACAATCCGAATCCTGCACCACACAGCATCAAACGCAGTATGATACTAATATCGGACGACTCCGCAGTCAGACTGGAAAGCGAGAAAAGCCCGACGGCAAACAGAGCCATCCCGACACTTCCCAAGATACCGGGGTGGATGCGCTCGACAAGATATCCTGCCAACGGAGCCGTGACAAGCGTAGCCAACGGCCACGGTGTGAGTAGAAGTCCGGTCATGACTTCGCTGTGTCCCAAAGTGTTCTGGAGGAAAAAAGGCAAAGAAACCATCGCTGTCATTTGTGCTATGAAAGAACAGATGGAAGTCAGGATGGACAGCCGGAAAATCGGAATCCGCAGCAGATCAAGAGGGAGCAGCGGAGTGGTCTGCGTCAGTTGCCGGCGCACGTAGTAGGTACCGACCACTGCCAACACAATCAGTTGAATGAAAAGGAAGTCCATTTTCTCATGGTGGGCAAATCCGTCCAGCGTGTAAATGAGCAGACCGAAAGTGACCGCATTCGCGATGGCACTGATATAATCGAATTTACGTTTCGTACGCTCCTCCTGTCGTGGCAGGTGTTTGATGCCGAGAAGCAATGCAGTGAGTCCCAACGGCACATTGATGGCAAACAACCAGTGCCAACTGGCAATGGAAAGAATACCGCTCGCCACAGATGGTCCGGCGGCAGCCGATATGGCGACTACCATTGCATTGATTCCCATCCCCCGCCCGATCTGGCTCTTCGGATAGATGTAACGCAGCTGTGCCGTATTCACACTAGTGATGGCGGAAGCGCTGAACCCTTGAAAGATACGGGCAACCGTCAAAGTCCAAAACGAATCGGACAAGGCACAGATCAATGAAGTGACGCAAAACAGTCCGATGCCCGAAAGAAAGACTTTCCGGTAACCGATGATTTCACCCAAAGCGGAAAAAGACAGTAACGATATAACGATGGCCAGCTGATAGCCGTTGATAATCCAGGTGGTTACAGCGGGAGAAGTCCCAAAATCATGTGAAAGTGTAGGTAGTACGATATTGACGATGTTAATATCCAGTACTGACATACAAAGAGCGAAGCCGACAGACACCACCGCCCAAATACGTTTAGGCATTGGCAAGCCATCGGGCTCATCGTTTTTTTGAGTTGGATTTATTGATTGTACCATAAAAACTTATTCTTGTAAGTAGTCGTTTATTTCTTCACCGTCAAGCAGACACAAACACAGACGCAAGCCCCACCGACTACCAAAAAGCGCCGCGTTACTCTGTGATGAAAAATGATTCACTTGGTTTCGTAAAGGTAAACAAAACAACGGTACAGGTGTTTTTGTTTCCTTTGAAAAATAAGTTTTTTTAGTGCTCAACTACTGGATTCAACTTACTCTAAATGTCGAATTACATTTACTTCAGCTTCAAAATCCGCTGATTACTGCTTCCCCTGAACTCCAGATATGGAGAGAAAAGAGCCTGTTCGAAGCGTCCGTCCACCAATACATCAATATAATCAAGAGCGGCACTCAAACGAGGCTGCGCCTTAATTTCTTCGTATGTGTATCCGGTGTAGCACCACACGTTCATCCCTGTTTCCTCTTTCACCCGTTTCAGTAAAAGCAGGAACGCTTCCGGATGAAAAAACGGATCACCGCCGGAAAAAGTAACGCCGTCCAACAAAGGATTCGCTTTGATTTCACGAATGATGGACTGTATTTTCTCCTCCGTCAGTTCTTCTCCTGCTCCCGGATTCCAACTCTCCGGGTTGTGGCAACCGGGACAATGATGGGAGCAGCCGGCAAGATAAATAGAAAACCTGATACCTTCACCGTCAACAATCGTTTCAGAATAAGTTCCTAGTAAATTCACTTCTTTAATAGCTAATGGAAAATGAAGATTTGAGAATGGATGATAACCATATAAATGTGGAATAAATACTCGTTACAGAACAGTACAAGATGAGAGTAACGTGCTGCAAGTAATAACCGAATAATGGATAATGAACCGTAACGCTTTCATCAAGCACCGTTCATTATCCATTCATCAATTATCAAACATTTATTCTACAAATGTTTTACACGGTCCTTCTCTTCTGCCCGTTTGGCAGAGTTCCAAGAGCTTAAATCACCCGTCAGATAACCGGTGATACGGCGCATACGGAGAATACTTTCACTCTGGCATACAGGGCATTTATCGAAGATAACTCCCTTGTAACCACAGTTATGACAAGTGTCTACCGGGTGATTGATAGAGCCGTATCCAATACCTTCGTCGTGCATCACTTTCACAATCTTGGCAATGGCACGCACATTCTTCTGCGCTTCACCGTCCAGCTCCACATACGTGATGTGTCCGCCGCGTGTAATAGCGTGGAACGGAGCTTCACGCTTGATTTTCTCAACGATGCTGATCGGTTCTTTCACGTCTACGTGGAAAGAGTTGACATAATAGTCGCGATCTGTCACTCCGGGGATTTTTCCATATTTCCGGCGGTCCATTTTCGTGAAACGTCCCGAAAGTCCTTCGGCAGGAGTAGCCAGAACGGAGTAGTTCAGGTTATATTTCTCTTTATATTCGTTTACCACTTTATTCATTTCCATCACCGCTTCATACAGCGTGTCCCATGCTTTCTGGCTGTGTCCGTGACCTTGTCCGTAGAGAGCCACCATCGCGTTATGCCCGCCGATAAATCCGATCCCCAGTGTACCGCTGCGCAAGGCGTCTCCTACCTGTTCGTTCGGATTCAGTTCGCCACCGCCTTTCCACACATTATTTCCCATCATGAACGGGAACTGGCGTGCCAGGGCCGTACGCTGATACTGATAACGTTCGTAAAGCTGGTCGGCCACGAGCGCAGACATTTGGTGTACGGATTCGATGAAAATTTCTTTTGCTTTTTGTTCGATGGCGTCCTTGTTGCGTTCATCTTCTACCAGATTTTCCGCTTTGATACGGGCTTCGATAGCCAGTCTTGGCATATTCAGTGTGGTGAACGAAAGATTGCCACGTCCTAAAGAAGATTTTTCTCCGGCCACATTTTCAAAAACACGGGTACGGCAGCCCATCGTTGCCAATTCGTAAATGTAACGCTGCGGATCGTCGGCTTTCCATTTCTCGTTCTGGTTGAAAGGTGTGTCGAGGAACATGAAGTTCGGGAACAACGCTTTCGCAGTAGTCTGGCAAGCCTTTAATAACAAGTCGAAGTTGGGAGCCTCGTAACTGTCGGTCATTGCCGCTTCGATGTTCTCCGCTTTCATTGCTTTCTCAAAGTCTTTCTCCGAGTAAGAAACGCCGTCTTTCACCTTGAATATCTGGATAGGGAATACGGGTACTTCTCCTCTGGTGCCGAGGCCTTCAATGGTAGCTTTCAGCAGTTCTTCGATTACCATGCGGCCTTCGGCAGAAGTGTCCGTTCCGTAGTTGATGGAACTGAATACCACTTGGTTACCGCCACGAGAATGCATCGTATTCAGGTTGTGGATAAATCCTTCCATTGCCTGATGTGTATCTTTACGGGTCTGCTGGTAGGCTTTTTCGACGATGCGGGCAAGGTGTTCCTTATCTATAATGATCTGTAAAGCGACCAGAGCGATGCGCAATGTTTCGCGTTCGGCCTCGGTGGACTTGATAGACGGAAGGTATTCTTTAATCAACGTACGGATGGATTTTTCATCGGCCTGATTTCCGTTTTCCATAGCCACATAGAAGTTGATGAACGATGCCAGATGCTTGCGGAAAGATTTGGCCACTCCTTTTGCCATGAAGAAGTCGAAAGCCGGAATCGCCTGTCCGCCATGCTGCTCATTTTGGTTGGTCTGAAAGATGATGGTAGCCAGCGTAGCATAGCTTTGGATGCTTTGCGGGGTGCGGATGCTACCGTTCTTTGTGCGGAAACCGCGTTCAAAGAGGTCATCCATATCATATTGGATGCAGGTTGTCGTCTTTGTCGGATAATAATCCAGGTCGTGGATGTGAATGTCTCCCAACTGGTGTGCTTCGGCAAAACGTTTCGGCAACAAGTATTTATAGGTATAATCTTTAGTTACTTCGGAAGCGAACGTCATCATCTGTCCGGCAGGCGTGTGACTGCTCATGTTGGCGTTGCTCAAATTGACATCGTTCTTGTCGATAGCCACAATACCGTCCATCACCTGTTTCATCTGGGTTTTCTTATCACGCTCCGTATTCCGCCATTCGCGATAGATGATGTATTTCTTCGCTACTTCCGGCCGCACTTTCATCAACGACTTTTCTACCAAGTCTTGAATCTCTTCTACGGTGATCGTGGGGGTAGCAAACTGACTGATAACATTCATGGTGATGTCAGCAACCAACTGCTGCTCATCCTGAATTCCACTTGCACTGAATGCTTTACTGATTGCATTCTTAATCTTACTGATAGAGAAATCTTCTCTTTTACCATCACGTTTGATGATACAAATTTCCGCGTAGTTCATAACTTTAACTCCCGAAAGTGATTAATAATAAGTTGATTCTGATTCCGGCAGGTCTTCTGACTTATCCCTCCCCCGCAACACCTTCCCACACCGGCATCGATGCAGTGGCCTATTGTGCGGATTCTTAGAGAATTACAGCAGCGGGTACTGTCGCCGATTTGCACAGCGTTCCCTCATTGACTAAACCTCTTTTTAGTTCCGAAACCGGATACAAAGATAGAAGATAATCCAATAGCTTGGTTCGCTTTTAACATTAAATTTTGGGAAACTTTTCTTTCTTGCTGATACAGAAAGTTTTCCGTTTTGGGAAACTTTTCTTTAAGTTATTCTTTAAAAGTTGTGTGAAACTCTCCGTTGTTCTTCTTGTCTATATTATGATGGGTTATTTGTTAATTTTCAGATTTAACTGCGTTGAATGTTAACGGATGTCTGATATCTATAAAACCAGCCAGATCGCCACGATGTGTCCTACGCTTCCGCCGAGACAGAACAGATGGAAAGCGGCGTGCATATAAGGCTTGCGCAGCGAATAGAATACAGCTCCTGTAATGTACGAAATACCTCCGCCTATCAGCCACCAGAAAGCGGGGGAGGCACCGGCCATTTCCAACTGATCGAGAAGAGGCTTCATTGCCACCAGTATACATGCCCCCATACCCACATAACAAACCGTTTCGAGATTGCTATGCTCTTTCAGCTTTTTGAAACTAAGGATGAAACCGGCAATGGCGGACAGCCAGACAAATGTGAAAATACCCCATCCCCAACCGCCTGCATGGCGCAAGACGAGTAGTGTGAACGGAGTATAAGTGCCTGCTATGTGCAGATAAATAGCTCCGTGGTCAAATTTACGGAGCTGTTCTTTCAGCGCTCCCGGACGACTGCCGTGATACCAGGTAGAACTGACGTAAGAAGAAAGCATCCCCGCCAGATAGACAATCACGCAGGGCACTGCCCATTGCGGATCAGCAGCAACGGAAGCTTTTCGCAGTAAGAAATATCCTGCTACGATTCCGAGAAGAATGCCTGCCCCATGACTGAGGGTGTTCGCCCATTCTTCCCGGTTGCTATATCGTTTGTTTTTCAATGTCCCTCGACTAAACCCGACTAAACCAAATGTCCGATCCACTCTTCGCGGTCGCCCGGAAGGAGGTCGATTACCGGAATTTCTACCATTGTGTAACATCCCGGTTGCTGTTTCATGGAAGCGCGTGCCACGCACACCAATACCTGTGCGGTCAGTGCGGGGTTGTTGATACGCATATTGAATTCGAACAACTGGTTCTGGGTTTTGCCGGATACGCCCTTGCGGGTCAGGTTCACGCCGTGTCCCATGTCGAGCAGGGCGTCTACGCTCGGAACGAGTTTCACGTGTGTTTCATCGTTCACAAAGTAAGGATCTGCCTTGATGGCAGCAGCTACTTCTTCGAATTTATATCCGTCTTTCAGTTCGATGTATACCATGCGGCGGT
>OJSD01003569.1_pt1 | contig 12435 bp, 9 predicted proteins | sample 1599391 | NCBI WGS metagenome assembly OJSD01 (sample SAMN04168656, study PRJEB22393) | human gut metagenome | biome: human gut microbiome; feature: stool | host: Homo sapiens | collected 2014-03-17 | reverse complement strand
AGAAAATAGCCCGAAAGCTCAAGTACCTGACCACCGACACCGATTACGATGAGCTTGCCAAGGAGCTCGGTGCGCAGGAGCCCGGTTCTGGTTCCTTCGACCCGTTTGCCGATATCGAAGCCAAGTATTCTCACGATGTGGACGCCGAAGATGAGACCGTTGGGGACGGTCAAACGTCTTCCGATTCCGCCGATGACCTTGACGAATACGCCAAGTGGGCCGCGGAAGCCGCGGCGAAGGCCACGAGTGGCGAGTTTCCGGCGGCAAAGGCCGCGCCGAAGCCGCACAAGCCCATCCCGATGCCGGTGCCCAGCGCGCTGAAGCCGAAGAAGCAGGACTGACTGCACAGATTTTTTCAACGAATGGCCCGTGGTTTCGACCGCGGGCCATTTTTTATTATTTCGATTTCGATTGTCGGGCGATTGTCGAGCTCGTCCCGCCAACCATCACCGGTCGCACCACGCCGCGACCTATTCCTATGCCAGCGGCAGCAACCCGCTCAGATCGTCGCGTTCGCCGACGGCGGTGATGCGCCCGGCGTCCTTTTCCTCGTCCCAGCTGGTGATGCCGGTGGCGAGCCTCATCCACACGTCGGGGTCCAGTTCGATGACGTCCGGCGGCGTGAGATTGTGCGGATCGGACGCCGGCCCGTCGAGGATCTTGATGGCGCCCCACGGTGCCACGCGCACCTCCACGCCTTCGCCCGGCGCCTTCTTTTCCAGCAGGTATAGCGAGTAGCGCACCGCCATCGCCCACAGCTGGCGCGGCAGACGCGGCGAGAAGTTGAGCCGGAAATCGAAAGCGGCGTCGTCATCGGCCGGCAGCTGCTCGCTGAAAATGTTGTGCGCCGCGTCCTGCCACTGTTCGAAGGCGGCGCGTCCTTTGCCCAAGTCTTGTTCTCGTATGACAGCCATACCGGTATTGTGCAGCCCGCAAACGACTATGATGGAACTTTGCAAACGATGTAGTCGTAACTAAATAGGGGTTTGAGGGGCGATTTTCCTGCGATTGTGGTGCCCTCGCTTAATGGGCGCCATACGTTGCGTTGCAGTTTTTGCAATGTTTTTTGCAAACGAATGCCGGCTTACGATTGCTGGGAATTTCGTCTTTTTATGATTACGTAGTATGCTGTACATGAGAACGTATGCATGATGTTACTTAGTGTTCATGCGGCCGCAAATGCAAGGACGCTGAAGTAAGGCATAATGTTCCTGGAGAGTATCCGTCAAAGGGAGTCAATCAATGACTGAAATTACCGCACCGAAGTCCGCGGTCACCGCGGAACAGTTCGCTGACGAGATTCGTGAGCAGCTGAAGTACACCCAGGGCGTCACCGTCGAGCAGGCCAAGCCGGCCGACGTGTACGTCGCCGCGTCCGCCGCAGTGCGTCGCCATCTCGTGGATTCCTGGATGAAGACTCAGGCCGACATGGTCAACGGCAACACCAAGGCCGTCGGCTACCTGTCCGCCGAGTTCCTGATGGGCAAGCAGCTGGAGAACGCGCTGCTCAACGCCGGCCTGACCGATCAGTTCAACAAGGCCGTCAAGGACCTCGGATTCTCCGCCCAGGAAATCATCGACGCCGAATACGAGCCGGGCCTCGGCAATGGTGGTCTGGGTCGTCTGGCCGCCTGCTTCATCGACTCCCTCGCCTCCCTTGGCGTGCCGGCGTTCGGTTACGGCATCCAGTACAAGTACGGCATCTTCAAGCAGGAATTCGACGAGAACGGCAAGCAGATCGAGACCCCGGATTACTGGCTGGCCAACGAAGAGCCGTGGGGCCACATCGATTACAACCGCGACCAGAAGGTCTCCTTCGGCGGCGAAGTCGTCGAAGAGAACGGCAAGAAGGTCTGGAAGCCGGCTTGGTCCGTGCGCGCCGTCCCGGTCGACTACATGGTTCCGGGCTACGCCTCCGGCCGTGTGAACACCCTGCGTCTGTGGACCGCCAAGAGCTACGACGAGTTCGACCTGCTCACCTTCAACAAGTCTGAGTACCTCGACGCCGTCAAGCCGCAGGTCGAGGCTGAGAACATCTCCAAGATCCTGTATCCGGAAGACTCCACCCCGCAGGGCAAGGCTCTGCGCCTCGAGCAGCAGTACTTCTTCGTGTCCGCCTCCATCCACGACGCCATCCGCGTCTTCTACCCGGGCCAGGACAAGCCGGATCTGACCACCTTCGCAGACAAGATCACCTTCCAGCTTAATGACACCCACCCGGTCATCGGCATCCCGGAGCTCATGCGCGTCCTCATGGACGAGTACGGCTACGATTGGGACACCGCCTGGACCGTCACCAACAAGACCTTCAACTACACCTGCCACACCCTGCTTCCGGAAGCCCTGGAAGTGTGGCCGTCCAAGCTCATCGGCGAACTGCTGCCGCGTCACCTCGAGATCATCGAGAAGATCAACGACCAGTTCGAGGCCGAGCTCAAGGCCAAGGGCGTTGACGAGGCCACCATCAAGGACATGGCCATCTACACCGGCGACTCCGTGCGCATGGCGTTCCTGGCCTCCTACGGCGGCTCCCACGTCAACGGCGTGGCCGAGCTGCACTCCCAGCTGCTCAAGGACGTCACCCTGAAGAACTTCTCCGACGTGTATCCCGACAAGTTCACCAACGTGACCAACGGCGTGACCCCTCGCCGCTTCGTCAAGCTCGCCAACCCGCGCCTGTCCGACCTCATCACCGAAGGCCTCGGCACCGACAAGTGGGTGAGCGACCTCGAACTGCTCAAAGGCCTCGAACCGCTTGCCGCAGACGACGAATTCGTCAAGAAGTTCGCCGCCGTCAAGCAGGCCAACAAGGTTGACTTCGCCAACTACGCCAAGCGCGAATACGGCTTCGACATCGACCCGAACACCATGATCAACACCATGGTCAAGCGTCTGCACGAGTACAAGCGCCAGGCCCTGAAGATCCTGTCCGTCATCGCCGACTACGCCGACATCAAGTCCGGCAAGGTCTCCGCCGACGACATCATGCCGCGCACCATCGTGTTCGGCGCCAAGGCCGCTCCGGGCTACTACCTGGCCAAGCAGACCATCCAGCTGATCAACAACGTCGCCCGCGTCATCAACAACGACCCGGACGTCAAGGGCAAGCTGAACGTTTACTTCCCGTGGAACTACAACATTCGTCTCGCACAGCACCTCATCCCGGCCACCGACCTTGACGAGCAGATCTCCCAGGCCGGCAAGGAAGCCTCCGGTACCGGCAACATGAAGTTCGCTCTCAACGGTGCCATGACCGTCGGCACCCTCGACGGTGCCAACGTCGAAATCCGTGAGCGCGTCGGCGCTGAGAACTTCTTCCTCTTCGGCATGACCGTCGACGAGGTGGACGCCCTCTACGCCGAAGGCTACGAGCCGAAGAAGTACTACGAGGCCGATCCGCGCCTCAAGGCCGCCGTCGACATGGTCGCAGACGGCACCTTCTCCAACGGCGACAAGACCGTGTACGAAGACCTCGTCCACGATTGGCTCACCAAGGACTGGTTCATGACCCTCGCCGACTTCGGCGCCTACACCGCCATCCAGTCGGAAATCGAGGCTCTCTACGCCCAGCCGCTCGAATGGAACCGCAAGGCCCTCATCAACGTGGCGAACTCGGGCTACTTCAGCTCCGATCGTTCGATGGAGGATTACCTCGAGCGCATCTGGAAGACGGGTCCGCTCGCAGACTGACGGAGCGTTATCTGCGCTGTGGAAGGCTCGACGTACCTTCGTACGCCTTCGCCTTCCACGCCTTGATACCGCACGCGTCAGTCCACTCGCTCCGCTCGCCTGATAGCGCTAGATAAGGCGTGATGACGAAGGGACGATTCTTTGGAATCGTCCCTTTTTGTGTCTGGATAACAAAAAGCCCTGCGCGAAAGGGCGGCAGGGCTTTGAAAAGAAGTAGGAATCAGGCGGCTTCGGGAGCGGCGGCGGCCTCAGTGCCGGCTTCCTTGGCTTCTTCGGCATCCTTGGTCAGACCAAGATCGACAGGAGACGAGCTGTTCTCCCACGGCTCCTCCCACGGATCGTAATCCGGATTCTGCTGCTTGTACACATACAGACCGACGACACCGGCAAGCAAAGCTCCGAAGAGCAGTGCGAAGAACTTCCAACCGTTAGAAGACTTGTTCTCCATGACGGCTCCTTTCCCAAATATCGGCGAACATTGGCTGACCTGCTCGTTCAAGCCAACTCTGTTCACTATATTAATTCCTTGAATGTGTTGATTGGGTGGATTTACGCGCCGAGGATTCACAAGAATGCAATCATTTGCAATGATTTCGCGGATTCGCGGATTCGCACGTTCCAGTAGGGTTGAAACATGGTTTATCAACGTTTCAGTCTGTTTCCCGATTCCCCGTCGTTCAAAGACCTCTTCTCTGCACGTTCCATGAGGTACCGCTGGCGTAATGGCGATCCCGTAATCACCGTCGCGATCATGGTGATATGCGTCGCGGTCTGGATTGTCGAAACACTATTGAAAATCGCCTGGCCAGCCGGCTATAACTCGTTCGTCGGCACAGGCGTATTCATGCCCGCGCTGGCGACCCACCGCCCATGGACTTTCATTACGTCAATGTTCCTGCACCAGCCGGCCTCCCTATGGCATATTCTTTTCAACATGCTGACCTTGTGGTGCGTCGGGCCTGTATTGGAACGCATGATGGGGCATCTGCCATATCTTGCGTTATACGTGCTGTCAGGACTCGGCGGAAGCGCCGGCATGATGGTCTGGGCACTGTTTTCGCAAGACGGTTGGCTAACATCCGCATATGGCGCTTCCGGCGCACTATTCGGCCTGTTCGCGTCGATTCTGGTGGTATACCAGCGCATTGGTATAGACATTCGATCCATGCTGATCTGGATGCTCATCAACTTCCTGATGCCGATCATCACGCCGAACATCGCATGGCAGGCGCATATCGGCGGATTCATCGTCGGAGGCGTGTTCGCCTGGCTGCTGGTTTCCGGCCTGCATGCGTTGCGTGGCAAAAGCCTGCAGCAGCGCACGCTGATTTACGGCGTAATCATGTTGGGCGTGATTATTGCGATTGTCATCGCGTGTAATATGAGCAATCCACTTCGTGTAAACCCCCTTCTTGGCATGTTCTTCTAGTCGACAGGTAGAAGAAAAAGAAGTTTTTGTAATTGCAGATACAAAGTTATCCACATTTGTGGATAACTTTGTGGATAAGTGAGGAGCGCGCTGTGGGTAAGTCGGGGATAACTCGGTGTATTATCCACAAGGATATTCACAAAACGGCGAATTCCCCAGCTTTTCAACGGTGGAAAATGTGGATAACCAGCCTGTGCATAGCGAAAAATGGGAAAAATACCGTCCTATATCTTGTGTGCGGCCGTAAAACTGTCCACAAGATATAGACGCTATCCACATTCGTCCACAATAATCCACGACTTATCCACATCGTGCGGAACTAGAAAATCCCCAGAATGACGGCGGATCAACAAAACGAAATCAGGTACGTCACCAATGACAATCATGAATGACAAGACGCGCGAATTCGTGGCGATGCATCGCGACGAGGACGTGCGCGAACTGGCGTTGAAGGCCAAACGTGTGGAAGGGCTCGACCTGTCGTTGGCTCTCGACCAGATTGCCGGATGGCAGATCGCAAGCAAAAAACTGCCGCAATGGGCCTCATGCGAGGGAATCATATACCCTCCGCACATTTCCATGGAACAGTGCTCATCGCAGTTCACAGCCCAATACAAGTCCGAAATCGCGCAAACCCTGCTTGCGTCGGCCGCAACCGTGCGCGCCAGAGTGTCCGATTCTGCAGAATCGGACAACCAAACCACGAAAAGTGAGCCACAGTTGTCCGACTCTGCAGAATCGGACATGCAAACGGCAAAAAATGTGTTCCAGTTGTCTGATTCGCCAGAATCGGACACATTGGTGGCGAAAAGGGCGATGGTGGATCTGACGGGCGGGTTCGGTGTGGACTTCTCGTATCTGGCGCGCGGATTCAGCCAAGCCACTTATGTGGAACGGCAACGACACCTGTGCGATCTGGCCGAGCACAACATGGCCGCACTGGGACTCGACCAGGCGCGTATCGTGTGCGACGACGGCGTGGAATACCTTGACAATATGGATCCGGTGGATCTCATCTACATCGATCCGGCCCGCCGCGACGAGCATGGCGCGCGCACCTACGCGATCGAGGATTGCACACCGAACGTACTCGAATTGCGTGACCTGTTGCTCGCCAAATCGCAGTGCACGCTGGTCAAACTGTCTCCCATACTGGACTGGCGCAAGGCGGTCGCCGATTTCGACGGGGCCGTACGCGAAGTGCATATTGTGGCCACCGGCAACGAATGCAAGGAACTGCTGCTGGTACTGGGACGGCCGGCGCAAGTGGATGCGCGCGACGGCGTGGATGGCGCGGGTTCGCACCGGCGCCCTGCGGCGCACGCACACATGGGGCAGATGGATATACGGGCAAGACAGACAAGCAACGACAAGACGCCATTGGCACGCACGCGCGTGGAGCAGATGAATGGCGGCATGGATTTGGCGGACACGGTGGGCTCGTTTGACGGTGAATCGAAAGCCGAACGTACCGTAGCCGCATCGCATGATGGCCGGTATGCCGCGCCGCACGTGTTCTGCGTGAACGACGATCAGCGGATCGATTATGATTCTGCCGCATATACGCAAGGCCTGCGCATTGGCGGCAAACCGCTGCCGGAGGCGAAAAACTACTTGTATGAGCCGAATGCGTCGATTATGAAGGCCGGCTGTTTCGATCTGGTCGAGGAACGATTCGGTGTGACGCAGATCGGCCCGAGCAGCCATCTGTTCGTGTCGGAACAGCAAATCGCCGATTTTCCGGGACGAGGATTTGCGATTGAAGCAGTCGGAAGCATGAATAAAAAAGATATAAAACGATTGCTGAATGGTGCGAAACAAGCGAATATCGCGGTACGTAATTTCCCGCTTACGGCACCGCAGTTACGCAAGAAATTGAAGCTTGCTGACGGTGGGACGGTCTACCTGTTTGGTACCACCATGCAAGGCGGCGATCATGTGCTGCTGCGCACGTCGAAAATCTGAACAAGCGAACCGGAATTGAGAAGAACACGAGACGAGTGATAGACGAGTCGCAGGAATAGCAAGACGATTGCGAAAGAATCGTAAAAAGGGTACGCAAAAAGGGCGTCTGACTGTGCGAAGAGTACAGACGCCCCTACTTCAAACGTGCTACCGAGGCTGCCTAAACAATAAACGTGAAACGGTGGGTCAGCGCCACCACATGGTCATGATGAATCCGACCATGATGATCGCGAACGCGATGGCCAGATTCCATGCGCCGATGTTCGGAATCGGGTAGTCGGAGGTCAGGTAGTAGACCACGGCCCAAACCAGGCCGATGATCATCAGCGCGCAGAACAGAGGCACGAACCAGCGTGGATTGGACTTGGTGCCCTTGATGGTCTCCTCCACGCGGCGGGTGTTTTCCGCCTGACGGTTCATCATGCGCTGCATCTGCGGGCTCAGGGAATCCTTGTCGGCAGTGGCGTTCAGCACCGCTTCGACGCGGTCCATCGGAATATCGAGATCGTCAGCGTCGTTGGAATCAGCGGAAGCGGATTCGACGGTGGTCTCATCAGCGTCATCCTGAACGGTTTTGTTGCCCTCTTCAACGGCAGCGGTGTCGTTCGTGGACTGCAGATCGTTCTGATCGTCCGCGGTGGTTTCGTGCAGCTCTTCGTCAGCCATCAGCATAGTCTCCTTTAATAGGCTAAAAGTCATAATAGTGGGTAGACTCGAAAGCGGCGAACTCACAGCGTAAAAACTGTTCTCGATCAGAGCAAATGCTTAACAGGAATCAGGAAGGTCCGCATGGCTAAGCACACCGGAAAGCACACTGCGAAACGGTCGAAAGCGGCCGGAGCGGCGGCAGTCCTCGTGCTCATGTTCTCCGGATTCCTGCTCGTCACAAACCTGCGCGTGAACCGTTCCGTCGTGGTGACCAATGATACCGCCGAACTCGTGGAACAACGTGTGAAAAAAGTCAACTCCCTGCAGACGGAAGTTGACGCGCTCAGCTCCCGCGTGAACGATTTGAGCAAGACACTGAGCAGCCAGGACGGCACCGACCCGCAAGACAGCGAAAGCGCAGGCACCGGCACCATGCTGCCTGCGGTGGAAGGTCCCGGACTCGTGGTGACGCTCGACGATTCGCCACTTTGGGAAGACATGGTCGACTCCAGCGGATCGACATCCAACATCAACGACTACGTGGTGCATCAGCAAGACGTTGAAGCCGTGGTGAACGCGCTGTGGGCGGGCGGTGCGGAATCCATGATGATCATGGACCAGCGCGTGCTCTTCAACTCCGCGGTGCGCTGCTCCGGCAACGTGTTGCTCCTGCAGGGCAAAAAGTATTCGCCGCCATTCACCATTTCCGCGATCGGGCCGGTCGACAATATGAAAAAAGCGCTCGACGATTCGCAGGACGTGACCATATACCGGCAGTACGTCAGCGCGTTCGGCTTAGGCTGGCAGGTCGAAGAAAAAGAAAAACTGCATTTCGAGGCGACCGACGCTCTGCAGCAGCCGCTGCAATACGCGCAGGCGATGAGCGACGGAACAGAAGAAACGCAGCAAACGGACGCAACGCAGCAATTACAAGATGTGCAGGAATCGCAAGAGGGGAAGTAAACGATGAAGCACGTGGCACATAGACAACGCCGCAAAAGCGTGGTATGGACGATACTTGGCATACTCGCCGAACTCATGCTGACCGCAGCGGCCGTCTGCGCGCTTTACATCGCATGGCAAATGTGGTGGACGGGCGTGCAAGCCGAACACAACCAAATCGAAACGCGCCAATCCGTATCATGGTCCGACCCGGGCCAATCCGACAACGTCACCATCGCGCAGGCGCAGGAAGGCGACCCGCCAACGCAACCGCAAAGCGCGCAGGAAGGTGAGCTGATCGCCCAAGTCTACATTCCGCGATTCGGCAGCCAATGGCAACGCAACCTCGTTGAGGGAACTTCCCTCACCGAACTCAACAAACACGGCCTCGGCCACTATAAAGACTCGCAAATGCCCGGCCAAGTCGGCAACTTCGCTTTTGCAGGCCACCGCAACGGCTACGGACAGCCACTCGGCGATGTCGACAAACTGCAGGAAGGCGACCCGATTATCATCCGCACGCAGGATTACTGGTATGTGTACCACTACACGAGCTACAAAATCGTGCTGCCGACCGACATCGAAGTGGTCGCCGCCAACCCCGAAAATCCCGGCGCTACACCGACCAAACGCATGCTGACCATGACTACGTGCGAACCGAAATATTCCACGCCGACGCACCGCTGGATCAGCTACGCGGAATTCTCATACTGGGCGAAAGTGTCCGACGGCATCCCCCAGGAGCTCACATCCACCGACTCCAACGGCAAAGTCAAATTCGTCAACAACGAAAAATCGTCGATCGTCGCATCCGTCAGCTCGCTTGAACCGTGGATTTTCGGCGCGCTTGCCGCATACGTGATCATCTTCCTTTCCGCGCTCGTGGCATGGCGTTGGCCGTACCTCGCCGACGTGCGCGCGGGACGTCGCGAAAAGCCGGAATTCAGCTTGTACGGAGGATTGATGCGATTGCAGCCGGGCGTACTTCCGATTCGACTCGTGCTGATGGCGTTGTTGATTTTCGCGGCGGCCGCATCGTGCTTTGAATGGTTGTTCCCGTGGGCTGCGACGAATATTCCGACATTGCAGGAAATGTCGAATTACACGGCCGTATAAGGCGCTTTTTGCAGTTGCTGCGGTTGCTGCGTGAGACGCGCGTCATGCTATGACATGTTGCGCACGTAGACTGCTGTTCAAACGCAAGTATTCGCACAACGCAAGCATTCGGAATATTCGAAGGATTTGAAGCATTCGAACGATTCGAAATATTCGGATGCCGGCATTCCAACGTCGATAGGAGCATGATGACCGATTCCGCACGCATTCTGGTCGTGGATAATTACGATTCGTTCGTGTACACGATCGTCGGATATTTGAAGACGTTGGGTGCCACGGTGACGGTGGTGCGCAACGATGCGATCGACCCGAGCGAGGACGGTGTGATCGACGAATATGACGGCGTGCTGATCTCCCCAGGGCCTGGTGCTCCGGCGGAATCCGGTGCCAGCGAAGGCATGATCCGCCTATGCGCGGAGCAGTCCAAGCCCATGTTCGGCGTTTGCTTGGGCATGCAGGCACTGGCCGAAGTGTTCGGCGCCACCGTAAGCCATGCGCCTACCATCATGCACGGCAAAACCAGTCTGGTGGAGCACATCGACGACGAGATCTTCGAAGGAGTGGCCAATCCTATGACCGCCACTCGCTACCATTCGTTGGCCGTGGAGCCTGATTCCGTGCCGGAAGATCTGGTGGTGACCGCGTGGACGCAGAGCGACCACATCGTGCAGGGCATTAAGCACCGCAGCAAGCCGATGTACGCGGTGCAGTTCCACCCCGAATCCGTGATGACGCAGGACGGCTACCGATTGCTTGCGAACTGGCTGAAGGTGTGCGGGCAGGAGAACGCGGTGGAGCGTTCCGCCGGATTGCAGCCGAAGGTCGCGGCCTGAAGGCACGAAAACACGTGAAACGTAAGGACTGTAGGGGATCGCGGAATATGTGAATCGCGCGAAAATCTCGGGAACGCATCTCGGGAAAATGTGGGTTTCGTAAAACGCAATCGTAAGAATGAAGGCCCGGCTGGGGATTCCCAGTCGGGCCTTCATTGTGAATTATGGCGGCTATCGCGGTTGTGACGATCGATCAGTTGCCTTCGCCGGGAGTGGTGCTGTTGTTGCCGTTGTTGCTGTTGCCGCCGTTGTTGTTGCTGTTGGTGCCTCCATTATCGGCGCTGGAGGATTTGGTGGTCAACGTGATCGTGGCTCCGCTGTCGGACTGGGTGCCGGCGGTTGGAGACATGTCCGTGACGGTGCCATCCTCCGGACCGGAAACCGTGACCTGGAAGCCGTAGCTTTCCAGCAGGCTCTTGGCATTCGCATAGCTCATGCCGACCACGCTGGGCACGCTGATCTGCTGCTTGCCGGTGGACACCCAAATTGTGACCGCGGTACCAGCCTCAACCGTGCTTCCGACACCTGGATCGACACGGGTCACAGCGCCGGAAGCGATGGAATCGGAATACTCGTTTTCGATGGTGATTTGCGCCAGACCGGCCTGCTTGAGCTGCGCAATGGCCGAATCCTTCGGCTGTCCTATCAGATTGTCGGGAATCTTGGTCATGCCGGACGAAATGTACAGCGTGATGATCGTGCCCTCGGTTTGCTTCGAATTGGCGGCAGGATCAGTGCTTACCACCTTGTCTTTTTCGATGGATGCGTTGTCTACCGTACGCACGTTGCCCACTTTGAAGCCGGCGGCCTCAAGAATGGACTTCGCATCGTCCTGGCTCTTGTTCGACACATCCGGCACTGCGACCGACTGCGGGCCGGTGGAGAACCATACGGAAACCGTGGAGCCCTTGGAAACCTTCTTGCCGCCCCTTGGATTCTGCTTGGTGATTGTGCCTTTCGGCTTGCTCGAATCGGAATCTTCGCGGGCGTCGAGCTTCAGTCCTTTGGCTGCGAGCTGCTCTTCGACGCGCGCCTCGGAAATATTCGCCGTGGCGGTGAAATCAGGCACTTCCACCATGTCGGCTGCGGAGTCGCTCTTGTTCAGCATGAAGAACACGCCCAGAATGACCAGCAAAGCCACCAGACCGCCCACGACGGAGCCGATAATGATCTGCTTCTTCTTGCGTGCCTTCGCGGCCTCCGCACGCTGTTCCGCACGGGTTTTCGTGGCAACGCCGTTCTGTGGGTTCGGCACGGCCTCGAACTGGCCTGTGACGGGATTGAACGCCTGCGTTGCGGTCGTTTCGCCGGCAGGGGTCATGGCCACGGTATTCGCAGTCATTTCGGCCTGCTTGCGTGCCCTCATATTGGTCAGATCGGTCAACGGATTGAACGCGGCAGCCATCGGCACACCGCCGTTCATGAACGTCAGCAGATCGTTCTTGAATTCGGAAGCCGTGGCGTAACGGTTCTGACGATCCTTCGCCATCGCTTTCGCACAAATCGAATCCCACATCTTCGGCAATCCTGGAACAACCGAACTTGGGGGAGTGGCGACCTCTGAAACATGCTGGTAGGCGATCGCCACTGCGGAATCGCCGGTAAACGGCGGCCTTCCAGTAAGCATTTCATACAGCACACAACCTGCGGAATACAGGTCGGAACGCATGTCGACGCTTTCGCCGCGCGCCTGCTCGGGAGACAGATACTGCGCGGTACCGACCACGCCCTGCGACTGCGTCATCGTGGCGGCGGAATCGTCGAGCGCGCGGGCGATGCCGAAGTCCATGACCTTGACCACGCCCTGCTCGG
>OJSD01003564.1_pt1 | contig 12456 bp, 9 predicted proteins | sample 1599391 | NCBI WGS metagenome assembly OJSD01 (sample SAMN04168656, study PRJEB22393) | human gut metagenome | biome: human gut microbiome; feature: stool | host: Homo sapiens | collected 2014-03-17 | reverse complement strand
GCACGTTATTGCAGGACCAATAAGGAAAACATATAGCGGAGGATATGTACTTTATCTGACAAAAGCAGTCTATATGAACCGCAGCATTGCGGGATATGTTCAGATTGAATTGAATCTGGATGAGATTTATGAAGGAGAACAGGATCTTTCTAATCTTAATGTGGGTAATCAGGGATACTGTATTGTAAAAGATATTGATGGTACAACAGTCATGGCAGATGCAAGAAATGAAAAAGAAGAAATCTCATTCCAGTTCTGATGCAGACCCGACCTATGCTGTCACAGTGCCAGACAAGACCGAAAACGGTTCTTTGAGCGTAACGCCCAAAAATGCGAAAAAGGGCAGTGACGTAACCATCACTGCTACCCCCGACAAGGGCTACGAGGTAGGCGACATCGTTGCGAAGGATGTAAAGGGCAACAAATTGACCCTTAAGGACAACGGCGACGGCACATATACCTTCACCATGCCTGCCTCCAAGGTTACGATTGAAGCAACTTTCGCGGAGAAGCAGGCGGACGAACCTGTAGCACCCGAAAAGCTTTTTGCGGATGTTTCCGCCGAGGAGTATTATTACGAAGCGGTGAAATGGGCAAGCGAAAACGGCGTGACAGGCGGCATTGGCGAGAACCTTTTCGGCGCAAATCTGCCCTGCACCAGAGCGCAGATTGTCACCTTCCTGTGGCGTGCGGCAGGCTCTCCTGAACCGAAGGGCATGAGCTGCTTTGTTGATGTTTCCGCAGATGCGTATTATGCGAAGGCGGTTGCATGGGCTGTGGAAGAAGGGATTGTCAGCGGCACCTCCGCAACAACCTTTAACCCCGATGCAGTCTGCACCAGAGCGCAGAGCGTTGCCTTCCTCTATCGCGCCTTTGGCGAAAAGGTGAATAAAGCGGCAGGCTTCAGCGATGTTTCCGCGGATGCGTATTATGCGGATGCGGTTGCGTGGGCTGTGGAAAACGGTGTGACCAACGGCACATCCGCTACGACGTTCAGCCCCAATAACGGCTGCACCCGTGCCCAGATTGTTACCTTCCTGTATCGCGCCTATCAGGGCAAATAAGGGGCATCAGCCTATATAATGCAAAGCGAGGCCACCGGAAATTATCCGGTGGCCTCATGCTCTGCTCATGAACGGTATTTGGTTGATGCCCCTGTGCGGGGGTGCCTTTGCCTCCGCGGGGGTTGTTTTAGTCCTGATAGAGCGGGAACCGCTTGCACAGCTCCGCCACTTCCGCACGGACCTGCTCCGCATGGTCCGCATAGTCCTCTTTTGCCATGAGGCCCATCCACCGGGCGATCTCCGCCATCTCCGGCTCCCGGAAGCCCCGGGTAGTGACGGCGGGAGTGCCTACCCGGATACCGCTGGTGACGAAGGGCTTCTCCGGGTCGTTGGGGATGGTGTTCTTGTTCACCGTGATGCCTACCTCATCCAGCCGGTGCTCATACTCCTTGCCGGTGAGGCCAAAGTGCCGGGTGTCCACCAGAATCAGATGGTTGTCCGTGCCGCCGGAGACCAGCCGGAAGCCCTGCTCGATCAGCTTTTCCGCCAGAACCCCGGCGTTGGCGGCCACCTGCCGCCCATAGGCCCGGAACTCCGGTTTCAGCGCCTCGCCCAAGCACACGGCCTTGGCGGCGATGATATGCTCCAGCGGACCGCCCTGGGTGCCGGGGAACACGGCGGAGTTGATCTTTTTGTACAGGTCGTCGTCATTGCACAGGATCATGCCGCCCCGGGGACCCCGCAATGTCTTGTGGGTGGTGGTGGTCACCACATCGGCGTAGGGGATGGGGGAGGGATGAACACCGGCGGCCACCAGACCCGCAATGTGGGCCATGTCCACCATCAGCCGGGCGCCCACTGCGTCGGCGATCTCCCGGAACTTGGCAAAGTCCAGGGTGCGGGGATAGGCGCTGGCCCCTGCCAGGATCAGCTTGGGGCGGCACTCCTTGGCGATGGCCATCACCTGCTCGTAGTCGATGGTCTCTGTGTCGTCAGACACGCCATAGGGAACGATGCGGAAATATTTGCCGGAGATGTTCACCGGGCTGCCGTGGCTCAGATGGCCGCCATGGGCCAGATTCATACTGAGCACTGTGTCACCGGGCTGCAGCAGGGCAAAGAACGCCGCCAGATTGGCGTTGGCGCCGGAGTGGGGCTGGACATTGGCGTGCGCACAGCCGAACAGCTGACAGGCCCTCTGCCGCGCCAGCTCCTCCGTCACGTCCACGGCATAGCAGCCGCCGTAATACCGCTTTCCGGGATAGCCCTCCGCATACTTATTGGTGAGACAAGTGCCCATGGCCAGCAGGACGGCCTTGCTGACGATGTTCTCGGAGGCGATCAGCTCAATGTTGTGCTGCTCCCGGTCGAATTCCTTCTGAATAGATGCCCCCACCTCGGGGTCGGCCTGGGAGAGAAAGTCCATGATGTCCTGGATCATTGCAGGGGTCCTCCTTCGTGTGATCCGGTCTTCCGGAAAATATAAGCCTTTTCCAGCTTATCAGAGTTCCAGGGACCTGTCAAGGGAACAAGAGGTAATACCCCCACAAAATGTTGTAGAGATAGTGGGAATATTTTGACGATTTTGTGGGAGGCGGACCTTTTCCCAGTCATTCCAGCCGGGATGGCGTGCCGTCCTCAAAAAGTCCGGCTTCTGTCAGCACCCAGGGGATGGGATAGTCGTGGACGCCGAAGGGGATCTCCTGGCGCAGCAGCCGCTCCCGGCACAGCAGAACCGCCGCGCCCCGGTAGTGGGCCAGGAAGCGGTCGTAATAGCCGCCGCCCCGCCCCAGACGGCGGCCCTCCCGGCTGCAGGTGACACAGGGGATCACCGCCAGGTCGATCTGGTCCGGGGAGAGGGCAGGGCTGTCTGCCGGAGGCTCCAGAATGCCGTAGGCGCCGGGGAAGAGCTCCTTCAGGTCGCGGATGGCCCGCAGCTCCATGATGCCATCCGCCACACACAGAGGGACGCACAGCATCTTGCCGTCTGCCAGAGTCTGCTCCAGGATGGGACGGGTGTCGATCTCCCGCCCGGCGGAGACGAAGCAGAACACCGCTCCGGCACTGCGATACTCTGGAAGAGCCAGGAGATGGCGGGCGATGGCCCGGTCCGCCGCTTCCCGGTACCGGAAGGGGAGCTGGGCGCTGAGGCGCCGGATCGTAGCCCGGAGCTGCTGTTTTTCCTCGTCTATTGTCATGGCAGGGGATCCTCCTCTTTCTCTGGACGGGCCGCGCCGTAGGAGATGACGTCGGTCCCGAACTTTCCACGGAGGCGGTCCATAGCCGCCTCCAGCTTTTCCTGTTTTTCTTTTTTGGGCGCCGCCCCGGCTGTGAACAGGTCTACCTGTTCATAGGCGTCCTCCGACCGAACCAGATGGATGGCGGTAACAGTCAGGGCCCGCACGGGAGCCGGGGGTTTCCACAGCTGGCCGGTCAGGTCCATGGCCGCCGCCGTCAGCTCCCGGATCAGGTGGGTGGGGGCGGAGAGCTGCATCTGACGGGAGCGGTCATGGAACTGGGGATCCCGCACCGTCACCTGGACGCCGCCGGCATACAGCCCGCTGTGCCGCAGTCGGGTGGCCACGGAGTCCGCCAGCACGGCGACGCCGCCCCGCACCTGCTCTGCGGTGGTGAGGTTTTTCGGGAAGGTAGTGCCGTTGCCAACGGACTTCACCATCTCCGGCTCGTACCGGGAGCGGACTGGATCGGTGTCCAGCCCGTTGGCATAGTCGTGGAGCTGGACGCCCATTTTGCCCATCAGGGTCTCCAGGGCATCCCGCTTGCAGGCCGCCAGCTCTCCGATGGTCTTCACGCCGAACTGGGCCAAAATCTTCCGGGCGGCGCCCCCCACGTACAGCAGCGCCCCCACCGGCAGAGGCCAGACCAGCCTCTGCCAGTTCTCCCGGGAGACGACAGTGGTGGCGTCGGGTTTCCGGTAGTCGCTGCCCAGCTTGGCAAACACCTTGTTGAAGGAGACCCCCACTGAGAGGGTCAGTCCCATCTCCTGCTTCATCCGTTGCCGCAGATGGTCTGCCAGGGCCTTGGCATCACCGCCGAAGAGGTGGAGGGTATGGGTGACGTCCAGCCAGCTCTCATCGATGCCGAAGGGCTCCACCAGGTCCGTGTACTGCTCGTAGATGGTGTTGACCTCTTTGGAGACCTGCCGGTACAGTTTGTGGTGGGGTGGCAGCAGCACCAGCTCCGGGCACTTTTTCTTGGCCTGCCAGATGGTTTCCGCCGTCTGGACGCCGAATTTTTTCGCCGGTTCATTCTTGGCCAGGATGATGCCGTGGCGGGAGGTGGGATCTCCGCAGACCGCCACGGGCACGTTCTGCAGGTCTGGTCGGCTCCGCAGCTCCACGGAGGCGTAAAAGCTGTTCAGATCGCAGTGCAGGATGATGCGGTCCATGGCCCCGCCTCCTTTCTCACTTCTATTATAGCACATCTGTTCGTTCCTGAAAAGGGAGAAGGGATGGGAAGGTTTTGACATACCGGCGCAGGGAGGCGGAGGGACGGATATGGGCCGCAGTAAAAGGCGCGGGGACGGTATCCGCCCCCGCGCCTGTGGTGTTCAGATTTACAGAATCCCCATCAGCACCAGGGCCAGCACCACAAAGGTCGCCAGCAGGGCCAGGGAGAACAGGAGGAACCCGGCGCCCAGCTTGCCCTTGCCCTCGACAGGCGCATGGGACTCCGGTACCAGCCGGGCCTTCCGCAGGGCGGTGACCACCGGCTTGTAGAGCAGCAGGATCAGCGCCATGTTCAGGCCGCCCTTCACCAGGTTGAAGGGCAGGAACACCGGGATCAGCATGGGGACCACGATTTCCTCGCGATCCATTCCCATGTAGATGGGCGTGATGAGATAGTTCCACAGCAGCATCACCACGGTGAGGCAAACAGTGCCCAGGGCCAGACCGATGACGGCGCCCTTGCGGGTGTGGAACTTCTTGTAGACGAAGGCGGCGGTGCAGCAGAAGGCGCAGGTGGCCAGCACGTTCATGATGCAGCCGATGGGGCCGGTGTCGCTGACGGTGAACATCTCCACCACGGCCACCACGATGGAGATGACGGCGGCGGACAGAGGTCCGAAGAGGAAGGCGCCGATGCAGATGACCGTGTCCTTCAGGTCCATCTGCAGGAAGCCGGACACCTGTGGCAGCATCTTGCTGAGGAGCATCACCACATAGGCGATGGCCGCCAGCATGGCCAGGGAGGTGATGGTTCGGACGTTTGTTGCGGGCCGGGAGGGGTTCTTGATGGCGTTGGCATTGGGTTCGGACATAAAAATACACTCCTTTTCGTTGCTTGAAAACACCCTGGACGCTTTGGCTTCTCCAAGGTGATCCACGCAACGCAGGAGCGCGAACAAACGCGCGGCCACGCCGCACTCATCTTCTTCCATCCAGACTGTAACTGTTGGTCCCGGAGTTTCACCGAGTCAGCGCCTGTGCATACGCGCAGGCGGTCGCGGACTGTACCGCCAGTGGGGAATTTCACCCCGCCCTGAAGACAAAGTATTCAGTTGCTTTCTGGCCATAGTATATGACAGCGCGGAAGAAATTGCAAGTCCCTAAATGAAAAAACGGCAAATTTCCCGTGGGTCTTTACAAACAAGAACGGATGTTCTATACTGAATCAAAGACCAGAAGGAGGGAGGCGGAGACCATGCGGGGGCGGCAGTCGGCCTGCTGCTTTACCGGGCACCGGCCCGGTAAGCTGCCATGGCGGTATAACGAGGAGGACCTGCGCTGCGTGTTGCTCAAGGCCCGCATCGCAGACGCGGTGGAGGCGGCCTATCAGGAGGGATTCCGTCACTTTCTCTGCGGCATGGCCCTGGGCTGTGACCTGTATTTCTGCGAGTGCGTCCTCCGCCTGCGCCAGATGCACCCGGACGTGACGGTGGAGGCGGCCGTCCCATGTCCCTCCCAGGCGGATGCCTGGCCGCCGGACCAGCGGCGGCGGTATGAGCGGCTGGTGGCTGCCTGTGACTTTGAGACCCTGGTGTCCGCCTGCTACACCCCTGCCTGTATGCAGCGGCGGGACCGGTATATGGTGGACCACGCCGCGCTGCTGATCGCCGCCTTTGACGGGTCTCCCGGCGGAACCCGGTACACGGTGGAGTACGCCATGCGCCGGGGGCTGGAGATCGTGGACCTGCCCATTGTGCTGGAGCCCGCCCGATAGGCCGGGGCGCTTGGATGCGGAGACGTCCGGTGCCTCGGCTTTTTTCTTGCAATATGGGCCGGAGCCGTTGCGCGGGGAGCCCTGTTGTGGTATGTTGGAGAGGAAGGCAATCTGAGATTGCGGAACTTCCATGCTTGGTTGCTGGTATGCAACCGGGCGGCCTGATAAGCTGAAGGCATCCAAGAGAAGGGAGAATGCCTATGACATTCGGAGAGAAGCTGCAATCCCTCCGGCAGAGAGCCGGCATGAGCCAGGACGCGCTGGCCGAGCGCCTGCAGGTGAGCCGGCAGGCCGTCAGCCGCTGGGAACGGGACGAGACCATGCCGGAGACGGACAAAGTGGTGGCCCTGGCGGATATTTTCGGTGTGACAACAGACTATCTGCTCCGCCTCCAGCTGGAGCAGACGAAGCCGGAGGAGAAGCAGCCGCCGCCCCAGGAACGGAAGGACTGGGTGGAGCGTTTTTTGGCCTTTAGCAAGCGGAAGTGGTACCTGCTGGGATGGGTGCTGATCGCCTGGGGCGTATTGGATCTGGTGCAGCTGGCGCTGTTTTATCTGGCGTACCGGGGGATGCTGGGCGGATTCACGGGTCTGATCGGCTGGGATATGGCGGAGATGGGCGGAGTGAATCTGCTTGACGTGTTCCCGGCAGGTGTGCTGCTGTTCCCGGCCCTGTACGCCGCCGTGAAGATCGCGGCGGGGGTGCTGGTGCTGTATTTCGGAAAAAGGCATGTACAAAAGAAGCGGGAGGAGGAAATGCAGTGAAGGGAATCTTTTGGGGGTTCTTCTTGATCTTTATCAATTTTTATGTGACAATCAACGGACATACACTGAATCTGCTGCCGACCTTTGCGGGTTATATCTTACTCTATCGGGCAGCAGGGGAATTGTTGGGAGAGAGCGGTCGATTCGGGAAACTCCGCCCCTTTGCTGTGGCTGTGGCCATATACACGGGTATCCTGTGGGTGGGAGACTTGCTGGGCGTGACCGGCGCAAACTGGCTGAGTACGCTCCTGGAGCTGGCTGCTCTGGCGGTCGCCCTGTATATTTCCTGGAGCGTGATCCAGGCCATTTTGGAGATGGAGACCCATTATGGGACAGATCTGAACGGCACTTCGGCACGGACCGCCTGGTTTGTCCTGTTGGCGGCACAGATTGCCGGAACGCTGGGCGGCCTGCTGCTGGACGCTTTGGCACTGATGGCCCTGATTGCCCTGCTGGTGGGCATCATCTGGTTTCTCGCGGCACTGTGGAAGTGCGCCGGGCTCTATGACGGCCTGCCGCCCAAGGACGCCGGCCTGGAAAACCTGTGAGAGACCGAGAGGAGAGAGACCGCCATGCGAAAGGTACTGCCCATGTCCCGCATCCGGGAGATGGAGCCCTATATGGACGCCAAGGTGCTGGACTACATCCACGAGGGGCAGATCGAAGCGTTTGAGGGCTTTGAGGACTTCGATCTGATCGCCTTTGACTGGTACGACGTGCGCAGCGAGCGGACGGCAGCATCCCAGATGCTGCTGTATCTGGACCGGGAGGACCTGTTTGTCTTCTGTGAGGACGACGCAGCGGAGGACGCCGCCCAGGCGGCCCTGCTGGTGCCGGAGGAAGAGGCACTGTCCAACGAGCAGGTGCTCCACCGCTTCTTCGTCCGGCTGCTGAGGGGGGATATGGCCCATCTGGACCGGCTGGAGGCGGACATCAGCGATGGGGAGACAGAGGTGCTCACCGGTGCCCATGAGGCGTATCTGGACCGGATCATCGCTTGGCGGCAGGAGCTGCTGCGGCTGAAGCGGTACTACGAGCAGCTGGATTCCATCTTTGACGAGCTGGCGGAGAACGACAACAGCCTGCTGGGCAAGCAGAACACCCGCCGCTTTGCAAACTTGGGCAATCGGATGGAGCGGTATCTGAACGCGGTCCAGTCCCTGCGGGAGTCCGTGGCCCAACTGCGGGAGGCCTATCAGTCCCAGCTGTCCATCCAGCAGAACGACCTGATGAAGATCTTCACCGTGGTGACGGCGGTGTTCCTGCCCCTGACCCTGCTGGTAGGCTGGTATGGGATGAACTTTGTGGGGATGCCGGAGCTCCACTGGAAGTACGGATACCCGGCGGTGATTCTGGTGAGCGTGGGGATCGTGGCGGCGCTGGTGATCTACTTCAAGAAGAAAAAGTGGCTGTGACACAGAAAAACAGCAGGCCGCCCCCATTGGGGGGCGGCCTGCTTTGTGCCTCGCAGCGGTTCAGGTTGCCCGGTCCCGCAGATATCTGTCGATGTCGAAGGCCAGCAGCTTCGTGTCCCCCTTGAGATACAGGGGGTGGTGGGGGTGGCCGGATTTCAGCAGGGGGCCGGCGGTGAACCACCCGGCCCCGGCGGCGCTGGCGTCGACGGCAAAGTCCCGCATACAATCCATCAGATACCCCCGCTTCTCGATGATGTTCCCCCAGGCGGCCCACAGGGCGGGGGCCGGGGACAGAGAGAGGAGATACCGGAAGGCCCTTCGGTTCTCCGCATGGAGCACCGGGTTGCAGGACCGCTCCATATCGTCGGGCCGGGTGGCCCGCTGGGCGTAGACGTTGAACATCAAAAAGCTGTCGTACCCGTTGGAAAGCGCGATCCGCTGGGCGGACTGGAGGGTGGGGTCCAGAGCGTCCGGCGCGGCGGTGGAGGGGTTGATACCCATGCAGATCAGGGGCTTCCGGCCCCGGGTGCCCAGAATGTAGCGGTATTCCGAATAGTGGTTGGGGACGTACAGCCACCGGCTCACATCATAGTCCGGCGACGGCCGGAGGGCAGCGGCCAGGGCGTTGTCGAAGAGCTCCAGCGCCAGGGCGGCTGTGGGGCCTTGGGGAATGTGCATGGGTCAGTCCTCCTCGGAAAATCTTCAAGAAACAGGATAGCACGAATCGGCGGGATATGCTACAATGAATTTTGAAATTGCGCAAAGGAGGTCCCGCCATGCTGACGATCCTGATGGGCCGGGCCAAAACGGGAAAATCGGAACAGGTGCTCCGCCGGATCGGAGAACTGGGGGATTCCAGCCGGCAGATCCTGCTGGTGCCGGAGCACGCCTCCCACCAGGCGGAGGTGGATCTGTGCCGTGCCTGCGGAGACACTGCCAGCCGCCATGCGGAGGTCCTCAGCTTCCGCCGCCTGTGCGACCGGGTGCTGACCATCACCGGCGGCGCCGCTCAGGTGACATTGGATGCCGGCGGCAAGCTGTTGACCCTGCAGAAGGCCCTGGGAGAGGTGGCCCCCTTGCTGAAGGTGTATCGCCGTCCCTCTCAGAAGGCGTCGTTTTTACAGCAGCTGCTGGACCTCTTCGACGAGCTGCGCTGCTACGACGTGTCCCCAGAGCTGCTGGAGAGCCAGGCACGGGAAATCCAGGGCGCCACCCGGGACAAGCTGCTGGACCTGAGCCTGCTGTACGGCGCCTATGAGTCCCGGCTGTACCGCCCCGGCCTTGATGCCCGGGACCGGATGACCAAGCTCTGCGAGGCGCTGGAGTCCTCCCGCTACGCTTTCGGCAAGGACGTGTTTGTGGACGGCTTCACGTACTTCAACGCCCAGGAGCGGCAGGTGCTGGAGAGCATCCTGCGGCAGGCTCGGTCTGTCACTGTCACGCTGCTGGGGGAGCCGGACAGCGCGGAGGAGATGTTTCAGGTCTCTCTCCGCACCCGGGACCAGCTGACGCGGCTGGCGGACCAGGCGGGCTGCCCATGGGAGGTCCGGACGCTCACCAGCGCCGACGACTCCGCCCTGGGATATTTGGAGCATCACTTCTTCGGAGAGGGGGAGCCCTACCAAGGAGACAGCTCCGCCATCCGGGTCCGGGAGGCGGACACCGCTTTTTCCGAGGTGGAGCAGACGGCAGCGGACATCCGCCGCCTGGTAGCGGCGGGGAAGTGCCGCTACCGGGATATCACCGTGGCCGCCCGGAACATGACCGACTACGAGGGCACCATTGAGACGGTATTCGAGCGGTACAGCATCCCCGCCTATCTGAGCCGCCGGAGCAGTATGTTGGAAAAGCCCGTGTGGAGCCTTATCACCGGCGTCCTCTCCGCTCTGGAAAACGGCTTGGAGTACGAGGACATGTTCCGTTGGCTGAAGACCGGCCTGGCGGGCCTGATGCCGGAGGAGTGCGATGAGCTGGAAAACTACGTTCTCACCTGGGAGATCCACGGGAAGATGTGGCTCCGGGATGTGGACTGGACCGACAATCCGGACGGTTATGGCGCACCTTGGGATAAGCGCCGCCAGGCCCGCCTGGACCGGGTGAACGAGCTGCGCCGCCGGGTACGCGCACCTCTTGCGGAGCTGTATGAAGGGCTGAAAGCCGGCGTTACAGCTGGGGAGAAAGTAAATTCCCTTTATAGTTTCCTGGAGCATCTGAATCTCCAGAACGCGCTGGAGGAACAGATGCGGGCCCAGGCGGAGGCAGGGCGCCTCCAGGACGCGGAGGAGACCGCCCAGCTGTGGGAGATCCTCTGCGCCATCCTGGACCAGTTTGTGGAGATCCTGGGGGACGAGCCTATGGGGACCGATGAATTCAGCCGCCTGCTGCGGCAGGTGGCCTCCCAGTACAGCGTGGGCACTATCCCCGTGTCTCTGGACCAGGTGTCCGTCACGGAAATCACCCGAAATGACCGTCACACGGATGCCTACCTGTTTCTGCTGGGGGCCAATGACCACGTGCTGCCCGCTGTGGGACAGAGCGGCGGCATTCTCAACGACGATGATCGGGAGGAATTGGCCCAGCGGGGCATCCGCCTGGCGCCCAGCGGCATGGAACAGATGGGCATTGAGCTCCAGAACCTCTACGCCGCTCTGGTTCAGCCCCGGGAGGGACTGGTGGTCAGCTATCCCACGGCGGACGTGTCCGGTGCAGAGCTGCGGCCTGCCTTTGTAGTGGACCGCCTGCTAACGCTGTTTCCGGAGCTGCGTATCGAGCACGAAGGGACTGATAAGGCTTATCGCCTTACAGCAAGGATCCCTGCCTTGGAGACCGCAGGGACCGCCCCAGGGGGGATCCTGTGGCGGTATTTCGCAGATGACGAGGTCCTGGCGCCCCCCATGGCGGCCATGGAGCGGGCGGCTGCGCTGAAGCGGGGGAGCCTCTCCAGGAGCGCGGTACAATCGCTGTACGGGGAGCGGATCTCCATGTCCGCCTCCCGGGTGGAGCGGCTGCGGAGCTGCCACTTCGCCTACTTTATGGAGTACGGACTGAAGGCCAAGGCCCGCCGGGCGGCGGCCTTTGACGCCCCCCAGATCGGAACCTTCCTCCACTACCTGCTGGAGCACGTCACAAAGGACGTGCTGGACCGGGGCGGCTTTGCCGCAGTGGGAGAGGAGGACCTCCACGCCTTGGTGCGGCGCTATATTGAGCAGTATGCGGCGGAGGTGCTCCAAAATCTGGAGGGCCGGAACGCCCGGTTCCGGTACCTCTTCGCCCGGCTGCGGAACACCGCTTACGCGGTGGTGGACCAGATCGCCGAGGAGATGCGCTGCTCCGACTTCGTGCCCCTGGCCTTCGAGCTGTCCTTCGGCGAGCGCGGAGAACTGCCGGCGGTGACGGTCAGCGAGCCGGACGCGGAGCTGCGAATCGGCGGCAAGGTGGACCGGGTGGACGGCTGGGTGAAGGACAACAGACTGTATCTCCGGGTAGTGGACTACAAGTCCGGCAAGAAAGCCTTTGACCTGGCCGCCGTCCGGATGGGCCTGGATATCCAGATGCTGCTGTACCTGTTCGCCCTGAAAAAGGAGGGCAAGCAGCGGTTTGGCATGGACATTGAGCCCGCCGGGGTGTTGTATCTCCCTGCCCGGGATGAGATTCTCTCCGCCGAGCGAAATATCACGCCGGAGCAGCTCCAGAGCCAGCGGGAGAAGGAGCTGCGCCGAACGGGCCTGCTGCTCTCTGAACCGGAGGTGCTCCAGGCCATGGAGCACGAGGCTCTGCAAAGTCCCCGGTTCCTACCGGTGCGGGTAAACCGGGAGGGGGACGTGTCCGGCGCCCTGGCCTCCGCCGATCAGCTTGGGCGGCTGGGGCAGTATGTGGAGCGGCTGCTCCACCAGATCGCCCGGGAGGTCCGGGACGGCAACATCGACGCGGACCCCTGCTGCCACAATGAGGACGACAGCTTCTGCAAATACTGCGACTGGGCCGACGCCTGCCACTTCCAGGATGGGCGGGACGGCGACCACCTGCACTACATCCTGCCGGTAAAGCCGGAGGAGTTCTGGCGCCAGGTGGAAGAGGAGACAGAGAGAG
>OJSD01003536.1_pt1 | contig 12554 bp, 9 predicted proteins | sample 1599391 | NCBI WGS metagenome assembly OJSD01 (sample SAMN04168656, study PRJEB22393) | human gut metagenome | biome: human gut microbiome; feature: stool | host: Homo sapiens | collected 2014-03-17 | reverse complement strand
GTGCCGAAAATGAGAAAGCCGACCTCCTGCAAAAGCCGCAGATGCTTCTTTCCGTCCAGATACATGGTGCGGAGAATCTGTCCCGCCTCTGAAAGCTCTGCACGGTCAAGAAGGGTCTCAAATTTTCGGGTGGTTTCCGTTGCTTCTGTACGGGCGAGGGAAAGCAGTTCCTCTAGACGCTTATCCTGCGCAAGCAGCGAGGGCTTCTCTGCCTGCGTTTCCTTCGCACGGGAATGATATAGCTGTGTATTTCGGTTGTATGGATACATATTTGTCTCCTTTTGCTTTTTCTATCATCCTATGCAAAAGGGCTGTCCTTCTTGCCTTTTGGCAGGGAAATAAGGATGGTATGCGGCAGGGTTTTGTGTTAGAATGAGGAAAAGGAATTGAGAAACTCTGAAAAGGTGGGTATAAAAAATGAGCAAGAAAATCGTATTGACGGGCGGCGGCACAGCCGGGCATGTGACCCCGAATTTGGCATTGCTGCCATATCTGAAGCAGGAAGGCTATGAGGTTATTTATATCGGCTCTCAGAATGGCATTGAGCGCACGCTGATTGAGGCGGAGGGCATCCCTTATTATGGCATTTCCACAGGGAAGTTGCGCCGTTATCTTTCCAAGGAGAACCTCAAGGATGTATTCAAGGTGCTGAAGGGCATCAGCGAAGCAAAGCGTCTGTTAAAGAAATTAAAGCCGGATTTGGTATTTTCCAAGGGTGGCTTTGTGGCGGTTCCCGTTGTGCTGGGTGCAAAGAAGAACCACATTCCCGTTATTATCCATGAATCGGACATCACCCCCGGTCTGGCGAATAAGATTGCTATGCCCTCCGCAAGGGTGATTTGTGCCACCTTCCCTGAAACCCTGCAGTATGTGCCGAAGGGTAAGGGTGTGCATACGGGGACACCCATCCGTAAGGAATTATTCGAGGGGGAGAGAGAAAAAGGTCTGTCCGCCTGTGGCTTCAGCGGCGAAAAGCCTGTTCTGCTGATGATGGGCGGCTCTCTGGGGGCGGTCAAGCTGAATGACTGCCTGCGGGAAATCCTGCCTGAGCTGACAAAAACGTTTGATATCATCCATCTTTGCGGCAAGGGAAATCTGGATGAAGGTCTGCAAAACAGAACAGACTATAAGCAGTTTGAATATGTTTCCGAGGGGCTGAATGATTTATTCGCGGCGGCGGATTTTGTGGTTTCCCGCGCAGGGAGCAACTCCATTTCGGAATTTCTGGCACTGAAAAAGCCGAGCCTGCTCATCCCCTACCCCAAGGGCGCGAGCCGCGGCGACCAGGTGGAAAACGCCGCCTCCTTTGCGGCGCGGGGCCTGGCGCAGGTGCTGGACCAGGCCAATCTCACGCCCGAGAGCCTGCTTGCCGCCGTGCGCGGCCTCGTCGCGCAACTCGCCCATGCGAGTGAGCATCGTGTCCAGAAAACGGTACTTCTGTTCCATCTTGGTCGAATCATCTGTGTTGCCGGCGTGCACGTACACGCAGGCCACGGTGATCGTGTATCCCTGTGGCGTCTTGACATCGGTCTCAATCCAACGGCCGGAATCCACATCCTCGCCCAAGCCCGGAAGTCCATAGCGCTTATCGGTCACCTCAAGATCGGTGAGGAGCCCGACTCCGGCACGACCCTTGACACGGCAGACCTCGTTCAGCGAATGCAGGTCAGAGGGTGAGGCGATCTTGCCGGCGGTGGCATACTCGAAACCGAATTCGCCGAAAATCGAATCGACATCCTCTTGCGGGGCGCGTACTTCCTGCATACACCAGACATCCGGAGCATGTTTGCCGGCCCAGTCCTCGATGCCCTTGCGCTTTGCCGCGCGAATGCCGTTGACGTTCGATGTGGTGATGGTGATGGTCATGCAGCCATACTATTTTGGCCTCTCTACCAGTACCGCACTCACGATTACATTGAGGTATAAAAAATAGCTCCCTCATCAGAGGGAGCTAATTTAGAATGTCCTATCAGTCCAAACCGAGCTGGAGCTTGCCGCCGGGGATGGCGTCGAGCAGGTCTCGGGTGTACTGCTTCTGCGGGTGGTCGAAGACCTCGTCGGTGGTGGCATGCTCCACGAGCTTGCCGTGCTGCATCACCACAACCTCGTCGGCGATCTGACGAACCACGGCCAGATCGTGGGTGATGAACAGGTAGCTCAGGCCCTTTTCGGCCTGCAGATCGTTGAGCAGGCGCAACACCTGGTCCTGCACCAGCACGTCCAAAGCGGACACGGCCTCATCGCACACGATGACGTCCGGGTCCAGAGCCATGGCTCGTGCGATGGCGATGCGCTGGCGCTGGCCACCGGAGAGCTCGTTCGGGTAACGGCCCATCACGGAAGCCGGCATCTCGACCATGTCCAGCAGTTCCTTGACACGGTTGGCACGCCACTTCTTGTCGCCGATCTTGTGGATGCGCAACGGCTCCTCGATGGAACGGAAGATGGAGTACATCGGGTCGAGCGAACCGTAGGGGTTCTGGAACACCGGCTGCACGTGGCGGCGGAAGCCCAGAAGGTCCTTGGCCTTGAACGTGGAGATGTCGCGGCCTTCGTAGAACACCTTGCCGGAGGTGGGCTTCAGGAGGTGAAGCACCATGTTCGCCACGGTGGATTTGCCGGAACCGGACTCGCCCACGATGGCCAGTGTGGTGCCACGCTTGACGGAGAAGGACACGTCATCGACGGCCTTGAACATCTCCTTCTTGCGGGGCAGCTTGAATTCCTTGGTCAGGTGGTCGACGGTGATGATGTGCTCGCTCTTTTCGAGCGTGCTTTCGCCGGCGATGTGGTGATCGAGCAGAGCGTCCGCATCCTCACCACGCTCCTTGGCGGAGATGATGCGCTGGGAGGCCAGCGACGGGGCAGCGGCCACCAGTCGCTTGGTGTACGGGTGCTGCGGGTGCTGGAGCACTTCAAGGGATGGGCCGGATTCGACGACCTGACCCTTGTACATCACGACAATGTGCTGGGCGCGCTCAGCGGCAAGGCCCAGATCGTGGGTGATGAACAGCACGGCGGTGCCCAACGAGTCGGTGAGCATGTGCAGGTGGTCGAGGATGCGCTTCTGCACGGTCACGTCGAGGGCGGAGGTCGGCTCGTCGGCGATCAGCAGATCGGGGCGGCAGGCCAAGCCGATGGCGATGAGCGCGCGCTGGCGCATACCACCGGAGAACTCGTGCGGGAACTGACGGGCACGGGTAGCGGCGTCGGGCAGACCGGCCTCGGACAGCAGACCCGCGATACGGTCATCCATTGTGGAGCCGGTGACGTACTTCTTAGCCAGATACCAGGCCTGGTCGTCGGCCACGCCGGCCTTGATGAGGTCGTCGGCCACGCGCCAACGGGTTTCGGAGCCCGGAACCCATTCGTTGGTGAAGCGGGCGACGGCCTTGTCGAAGGCCTCGCCGGACACGCCGGCTTCAGTCAAAGCCTTCTTGGCCTCGGTCATGAGCTCGGGCAGTTCCTTGGCTCCGAGGAAGGTCTCGTCGTCGTTGCCCTTGACTTCGACCTCGTCGCCGGCCAGAGCCTTGGCAAGGGCGGAGCGCTTTTCGTGAGCCACGTCCATGTTGTTGGCCTTCAGTGCTTCCTTGACCTGGGTGCCGATACGCCACACCGGGTTGAGGTTGCTCATCGGGTCCTGAGGCACGAGACCCATCTTGGTGCCGCGCAGCTTGTCGAACTCGCTCTGCTTGGCGCCGGCGATTTCCTCGCCGTCGAGCTTGATGGAGCCGTTGACCACGTGACCGGTGCCGGGCAGCAGACCCAGCACGGCCATGGCGGAGGTGGACTTGCCGGAACCGGACTCGCCCACGATGGCCACCCACTGGCCAGGGTAGACGGTGAAGTTGGCATCGCGCACCGCGTGCACCGGCTTGCCGGTGTCAGTGGTGAAGTCGATGGCCAGATCCTTGACCTCGAGCAGCGGACCATGCTCTTTCTGCATAGCCAGCATCTTGGCGTTGGTGTTGTCAGTCATAATGTTTCTCCACTCCCCTCGCTCAGGCCGTACGGCTCTTCGGATCGAGGGCGTCCTTGACGGCGTCGCCCATCATGATGAACGCAAGCACGGTGATGGCCAGTGCGGCGGACGGGTAGAACAGCACCAGCGGATCAGTCTGCAGGTTGGTCTGTGCGCTGGAGATATCGCCACCCCAGCTCACCGTGGTGGTCGGCAGGCCGACGCCAAGGAAGCTTAGGGTTGCTTCGGCCACGATGTAGGAGGCCAGCGAAGTGGTGGCGATGACGATGATCGGGGCCAGGGAGTTCGGCAAGATGTGACGGAACAGGTTTCTGGCAGGCGTGGAGCCGAGGGCCGTGGAAGCGGTGTTGAATTCGAGGTTCTTCGATTCCAGCACGGCGCTTCGGGCGATACGGCATACGCCGACCCAGCCGAAGAGCGTCAGCACCAGCACGATCTTCCAGATGGACTTGGAGGTCTTGAACATCTGAAGCACCACGATGGCGCCAAGCAGCATAGGCAGCGCGAAGAAGATGTCGGTGATACGGCTCAGCACCGCGTCGACCCAACCGCCGAAGAAGCCGGCGACGGCACCGATCAGGGTACCGACAATCACGACCAGCAGCGTGGAGAGCACGCCGACGGACAGTGAGGTACGGGTGCCGTAGACCACGCGGGTGTACACGTCGCAGCCCTGCAGGTCGTAGCCGAAGGGGTGTCCGGCGGAGGCGGGGCTCAAGGAGTTGCCCAGATCGCAGGCGTTCGGATCCTGCTTGGTGAACAGACCGGGGGCGATGGCCACCACGATGATGAACAGGATCAGCAAGCCGGAGATGATGAACAACGGGTTGCGGCGCAGGGTTCGCCATGCGTCGGCCCACATGCTGGTGGCCGGTGCGGATTCGTCGACGGAATCGACGTCCTGCAACGGGGTCTCGTCGAGAGGAGCTACGTAACGGTCCTGACCGGGCAGGGTTTCCATGAAGTATTCGGTTCCTGGCTCGCCGGTCTGGTTGAGCTCGTTTTCAGTGGTTTCGTTTGCCATGTGACTCACTCCTCCCTATCACGCGTAACGGATACGCGGATCGAGGGCCGCGTACAGCATGTCGACAACGAGGTTGCACACTACGAAAATCAGCATGAGCAACGTGACGATGGACACCACCAGGTTTGCCTCGCCCTTCAGAATGGATTGGTAGGTGAGGAAGCCGATGCCGTGGATGTTGAAGATCTGCTCGGTGATCATGGCACCACCCATCAGGGCACCGATGTCCTGGCCGAGGTAGGTGACGACTGGAATCAGGGAGTTACGCAGCACGTGGCGCAGCATGACCTGACCGTTCGACATGCCCTTGGCGCGTGCGGTGCGCACGTAATCCTCGGCGATGTTGGAGGAGATTTCGGAGCGGGTCAGTCGGATGATATAGGCCATCGACACCGAACCGAGCACCATGGCCGGCATGAGCAGATCAAGGAAGCCGGGGTCGGCGCCTGCCGTCACCGGCAATATCGCCCACTGAATACCAAAGACATATTGCATGACGAAGCCGGTGACGAAGGTCGGCACGGAAATAAGCAGCAGAGAGACGATCAGGATAACGGTGTCGTACCACTTGCCCTTCTTGAGGCCCGAGATAATGCCGAAGACCACACCGAAAATCGCCTCGAACACGAACGCCATCAAGCCAAGCCTGATGGTGACCGGGAAGGCGCGGGTGATTTCGTCGAGAACGGGCTGGCCGGCGAAGGTATCGCCGAAGTTCAGGGTCAGTGCATTCTTCAGGTAGATGAAGTACTGAACGATGAACGGCTGGTCGAGATGGTATTCTGCGCGGATCTGGGCTGCGACGGCCTCATTGACAGGCTTGTCTCCGAACATGGCCTTGACGGGGTCGCCCGGCAGGGCGAATACAAGGGCATATACCAGAAGAGTCGTACCGAGAACCACGGGAATCATCTGCAGAATGCGTCGCAGAAGATACTTACCCATACGGTTGCTCCTTATTTCCTAGACCGGCCAGAAAGGGTATAGTACGCCCCCGCCGGTCGATAAATACTCCGACAGTTTACCGCATGCCCGGACTGTGATATGTAAATTTGCGTTAACGCAAGGTTTGAGATTGGGCAATGCTGGTGGATATGTCCATGGTTGCGGTCGGATAGTGGATACTTTAACTTGGTTCCCGATGGCGTGAGCAAGCACCCCGCACACAACAAAAAGGGCGGGGATCTTGCGATCCTCGCCCTTTATTTCCGAACTACCTAGCGGTATCCGTTCAGTGAGTCAGACTCACTTCTTGGACATCTCTGTGTAGGTCGGGAGGTTCTGCCAATCGAAGGCGTAGCCGGACTTCACGTTGAGGGAAGCCACACCGGAGGCGTTGGAGTAGTACAGCGGGATGGCCGGAAGGTCGTTGAGGAGGATTTCCTCAGCCTGCTGGTACAGCTTGTTGGCGTCATCAGTGCTGGAAGCGGCAGCAGCCTGCTTGCACAGGTCATCGAAGGCCGGGCTCTTGTAGTCACCATCGTTGGAGCCGTTGCCATCAGCAGCAGCGGTGGAGTACAGCTGCCACAGGTAGTTCTCGGCGGACGGGTAGTCAGGCTGCCAGCCGGTACGGAAGGCGCCCTTCATCTGACGGTTGGTGACCGCGTCACGGAATTCCTGGAAGGTCGGGATCGGGTTGGTGGCCGCGTCGATGCCCAAGTTGTTCTTGAGCTGGTTCACGACGGCGTCGTAAAGCGGCTTGGCACCACCATCGGCGTTGTAGGAGAAGGTGAGCTGGCCGTCGTACTTGGAGATGGCGTCAGCCTTGGCCCACAGTTCCTTGGCCTTGGAGGCGTTGAACTTCAGGTTGTCGGCACCCTTGAGGGAGTCGGAGTAGCCCGGGGTCTTCGGGGAGGTGAACTCGGTGGCGGCGGTGGCGTTGCCGTTGAGCACCTTGTCGATGAGCTGCTTGCGGTTGAGGGCCATGGAGATGGCCTGGCGACGCAGCTGGCCTTCCTCGTCGTTCTTGAAGTGGTCAAGGGAGGACGGGATGGTGAAGGTCTGGATGACGGAGCCGGCCTCGGAGTAAGCCTGGACCTTCTTGTCGGTCTTGAAGGTCTTGGTGAAGGCGGCCGGGACGGACTCCATCACGTCGAGGTTGCCGGCCTGAATGTCGCGGTAGGCGGCGGAGTCGTCGGTGTAGACCTTGAAGGTCACGCCATCGTTCTTGACGTCCTCGTTGCCCTTGTAGTCAGGGTTCTTGACGAGGGCGATTTCCTTGTTGTGGTCCCACTTGGAGAACTTGTACGGGCCGTTGCCCACAGGAGCCTCGCCGAAGGCCTTCGGGTCCTTGTAGAAGGACTCAGGCAGCGGGGCGAAGGCCGAGTAGCCGACCTTAATCGGGAACACGGAGTCGGACTGGTTCAGGTCGACGGTGAAGGTGGTGTCGTCCACGACCTTGAGGCCGGAGAGCTGCTCGTCACCCTTGAGGCCATCCTTCTGCAGATCGTCATAGCCGGCGATGGCGGAGAAGAAGGAGGAGCACTTCTGGGCGTTCTTGGCGTTGGCCACGTAGGACCAAGCCTTGGTGAAGGACTCAGCGGTCACCGGAGTGCCGTCGGTGAACTTCCAGCCAGACTTGATCTTGATGGTGTACTGGGTGGCGTCATCGTTCGGGGTGATGGACTCGGCCACTTCGTTGGAAGCCTTGCCGTCCTTGTCGAAGGAGACCAGACGGGAGAACAGCAGGTCGACCGGCTTGCCGCCGCCGGTTTCGTTGGTGTTGCCCGGGATCAGCGGGTTCTGCGGTTCGGAGTTGTACGCAGTGATGATGTTGGAGCCAGCGGTGTCACCGGAGGCAGCGTTACTGTTGGAGCCGCCGCAGGCGCTCAGCAGCATGGCCACGGAGCAAGCCATGGCAGCGAAAGCAAGAGCTTTCTTCTTCATATGATTTCTCCTATTCATTAGGTTGCGAAGCGTTTCAGCCTCGCCTCATGCGAACGGGGTCGGATTTCCTCATCGTCGGGACACTTACGCTTCCCGCCGCTTCGGACACCCAACCCCGTTGCTGTTACCTGTCATTTTTGCGCACTTGGGAGACAAGCAGCGTATTTTTGTTACACCCATGTAAAATTCGGGGGCTTTTACCGGCTAGGTTCAGTCTTTGCTAAGTTTGTTAACCAATGCCCACATAGTGGTCATGCCCGGGGAAAGGCCTGTCCGTAACGGTTCTTGAGCTGCTCGATGGAGACGTGCGTATAGCGTTGTGTAGTTTTCAAGGAGGAATGCCCGAGCATCTCCTGCACCTCCCTCAGATCGGCACCGCCGTCCAGCATGTGCGTGGCCGCCGAATGGCGCAACGCATGGGGGCTGATGTCCGGTACGCCGGCCTCTCGGGCCGCTCTGTGTACGATGTCACGGGCTATGCGTTGGTCGATACGGCCGCCTCGTGCGCCGAGGAACAGGGCGTTGGTAGCACGGGACTTGGCTGCATCCGTTGCCGTACGGGCCAGTACAGGCCGCCCTTGTTCAAGCCAAGTCTCCAGCGCACGCTGGGCGGGGAGTCCGAACGGCACCACGCGTTGCTTGTTGCCTTTGCCGGTGACTTTGATGGTGCGATTGGAGAAGTCGACGTCAACGATATCCATCGACACCAGTTCGGCGACACGGATGCCGGTGGCATACAGTAGTTCGAGAATCGCGGCGTTGCGCTGCGATTCGGCGACGACTCGGGCGCTGTCGCGCTTGTCTGCACGGGCGGGTGCCTCGTTGCGGTTTACGGTGTCGGCTGACTTATCAGCTGTCTTGCCGACTGCCTTGCCGCTGCCACTGCCGGACGCGGCTGCCGCTCCCCCATCGCCCTTGTACTGGTTTGTTGCAACGGCCTGTTCGGCGACATCCAATAACTGCTCAGCTTGAGATTCGGTGAGCACCGCGGGCAGCGTGCTGGGAATCGAGGGAGTCATCAGTGTGGCGGCCGGGTCGGTGTTGGTCACCCCATGCTCATAGGCCCACGCGAAGAACCCGCGCACGGCCACGGTTTTGCGGGCCATGCTGCTGCGGGCGTGATCGCGCGATTCCACCGCCATCCAGCTACGCAGATCATCCAGCGTGATCTCGTTCAGATCGGTCACGCCGCGCAGCTCGAACAGGTGCAGGCATGCCGTGAGATCCGCGCGATACGCTTTGAGCGTATTCGCTGACAGGCCGCGGTTGGACTTCAGATAGGAGACGAAGGAGTCGATATCGCCGTCGAACTGCGTAGATGACACCCTCGTTCTCCTCCGAATTCTTTATGGCCTTGGGTTACGGCCGGGGTGGCGTGTTGCGCCGCTCCGGCACGGGTTTCAATGTGGCAATCTGTTCCTGATGGATGGTCACGTTCTGGGCCGGGCGCGAACCATTGGCGGCGGCGTCACGCACCATCTCCAACGTGTATCCGTCCCAGGAAACCACGTGACCCACATAGTCGCGGAACTTCATACGGTGGTCGACCGGGTCAATGCCATCGGTGATGCGCACCACCACGCGGGCACCGGCCGGAATCTGCCTTGGTAACGTCATACGTCATCATCCCCCTTAACCATTCGCCGCATCAACTTCGATGCGTTTCCCGAAAAACGGTACAGACTACCTTACTCCTTTGGGCCTTTCGAACAGCGGAGCCACACGGTCTTCTCACGAAAACAAGCGGGAACTTCATCCCCCTCGCGCGGCCTTCTTCGTGACAGGCGGCGAGGGGAACCTGCGCACGGGCCTACATGGCGGTACGCAGTTACATGGCGGGGCGCAGTTGGATGATGGCCTGACGTGGATGGACGAAGCCGGTGATGGCTTCTCCTCGGCGTGCGGAGAACAGCAGGGTCTGCTGCCAGCCGGCTTCGGGGACGGCGAGCTCGCGTTCCGGGAATCCGGCGGCAGTTGTGCCGGCTTGCGGCGCAGCGGTGGCCGTACCGTCTTGTGCAGCGGTGATGCCGGCATGTGTCACGGCGGCCTTGTACCGGCGGAAGGGGTCGCCTTCGGCGAAGAATCCCATCACATCCTGCTCGCCGGCGGCACCAGCGTGCAGTTGGTCGGCCATATCGGTCAGACGTGCCGCCATGCGGCGCAGCAGCGCTTCGACGTTCAGCGAGTCTTCCTCGACCATCGCGCGCGTGCGGTCCGGGTCGGTCAGGGACACGCGGGTCATGTCCCTCCAGCAGCCGGCGGCCAGCGCGGCGGCGATGTTGCGGTCCGGGTTGGCGACCAGTTCGTTGATCAGCGCGGTGGACACCACATGCGGCATGTGGGAGATCATCGCCGCGGCCTTGTCATGCGTTTCGTCGTCCACGACGATGACGCGGTTGCCGACGTCCTTGGTGATCATCGCGGCGACGTCGAGGAAGCGGCGGTAGTCCGTGGACTCGTCCACGGTGATGGCCCATAGGGCACCGTCGTACAGATGCGGGTCGGCGGCCTGCCAGCCGGACAGTTCGTTGCCGGCCATCGGATGGGCGCCGACGTAGCACTTCCCCAGCCCGGCAGCCTTGACCTGATCGCGGACCATGCCCTTGACCGAGCCCACGTCGGTGAGCGTGGTGTTCGGATGGTCGCCCATGAGCGGGGCCAGGGCGGCGAGGATTGCGGGCATCGCCTTGAGCGGATTGCACAGCACGACCACATCCGGCTCGGCATCCATGAGTTCGGAGAGCGTGCTCTTGCAGAAAATGCCATCGGCTTCGGCCTGGGCGTAGGGGTGCGGGCGATGGTTCCACGCGACGACGCGCACGCCGCGCTCGGTCAGGCGGCGTGCGAGCGAGCCGCCGATCAATCCGAGTCCGACGATTCCGACTGTATCTACCACAGCAGTTCCTTCCTTGCTTCCTCGGTGTACTGCCAGCCTTCCGGCGCGCGATTGGTGATGTGGACGCCGCCCTCGGGCAGCATCCAGGCGTCGACCGGCGGGTTCGGGCGTTCGCGGCGTGGGTAGACGGCCAGGGTTTTTGCCCAGTCGCCGTGTCCGGCGATCTCTTCCAGTGCGGTGCGGAATCTCGGCTCCCAGGGGGCGGCGTCAAGGGTGGCGATGAAGCTGTAGGTTCCGTCGTGGCCTTTGATCGGGCGCGAGATGAAGCTGGTCATGTTCAGTCCCGCATCGCGCAGGACGTCCAGCAGGTCGGCGAGTACGCCGGGGCCGGTGACCAGCGGGATGAAGGTGATGATGGTTTCGAAGTCGCCGGCGTCATTGCTGTGGGCGCGGGCGTTGAGTTCCTGGACCACATCACGCGGGGCGATGACAAGGAATTCGGTGTGCGCGCCATCGAAATCCTGCACATGTTCGGCGAGGGTGTCGAGATCGTAGAGTTCGCCGCAGATGCTGGGGCCGAGCGCCACGCGGCCGGGCTTCAGGTCGCGGCAGGCGGCGGCGTTGGAGGATGCGGGTTCGGGCTGCAAATGGTGTTCGGCGATGAACCGGGTGCATTGGGCCAGGCCGTGCGGGTGGGCGCTGACGGGGTTGCCGGTGCAGTCGTAGATGCTGTGGCCGCGCACGGTGAAGGCGTTGAAGGCCACGTCCACACTGATCCGGGCGAAGCCGGCCGCGTTGGGGGCGTCGATCAGCGCGTCGAGATTCGGGACCACATAGCCTTCGACGTTGTTTTCCCATGCGATGACGCCCCAGCCTTGGCGCGACTGTACGGCCTGCATGATCGCGGGCACGTCGGGCAGAGCGATGAGGTCGAAGTCGCCGAGTGTGGCGAACTGGTCGGCGGCCGTCATTGCCGCCTGATGGGTGAAGGTGCCCTCCGGGCCCAAGTAAAACAGTTTCATGCGTGCCATAAAGTTCTATGGTAGCGGCCGTATTCCCCTACGCCCGCCGATACGCGACGCATTCCCGGGAATGTATCGCCATATATAGTTACGCGCGCGATTCAGAATGAGTGGGAATGACGAACCAGCGGGCGGGAAGAATGAGCAGGACGACTTGGACCAGTATCAGGCCGTACAGCCAGATGTAGCCGGCATGTTGGGAGAAGAACGGCATGTCGCCTTGGAATCCGGCGACGATGAGCGCTTTGCCGGATGTGGTGGTCAGCGCCATGCCCCATGCGGTCAGTGAGGAGGCGATGAGGTGCAGGGCCAGTCCGACCGCGCCCATGCGCGAACGGGCGCACCATGTCGATAGGCCGATCAGCAGAAACGCCAGCACCAGACCATACGGAATATTCAGTTCCGCACCCATACGGTGGGCGAACGTGCCCACAAAGGCGGAAGCCACGCCCGCCGCAATCGTGATCAACGATTTGACCAGCGCGTTCTGGCGATACGACCACGGACGCAGTTCAGTAGTGCTCTTCACAGTCATGCGTTTCAGTATAGGTGGGGATATGACTTGGCGAGGAATAAACTTGGCTCCCCTCAGAGAGGGGAGCCAGAGAGAATGGTCGGCTACAGTCGCACCAGATCACTTACCCTGCTGGGCGGCGTTCTGGCGGCGCTGCTTGGCGCGCCACTTGTACCAGTCCTCACGGCCGAGGATGATCTTGCGCACGCGGATGGACTCCGGGGTGACTTCCACGCACTCGTCCTCGTTGGCGAAGTCCAGGGACTCTTCGAGGCTCATCTTGATCGGCG
>OJSD01003515.1_pt1 | contig 12629 bp, 10 predicted proteins | sample 1599391 | NCBI WGS metagenome assembly OJSD01 (sample SAMN04168656, study PRJEB22393) | human gut metagenome | biome: human gut microbiome; feature: stool | host: Homo sapiens | collected 2014-03-17 | reverse complement strand
AGGCAATCTGGAATGAATTTTGGCTAAGTTACTGTGAACGGAGTGAACAGTAACAAATTTACTTGACAATCTCGGGCCTATCCTTTAATATAACTTTTGGATTATACCAAATAAATAATGACCGGGAATCTATCAAGAAGAATGGTTGATTTCCGGTTTTCTTATGTGGACATCATGGTCAGGAGTGCACGCAGACTGGATGGAACAGGACGGACCGGATATATCTATAATTGGAAAAATGGACATATACAGATGCGAAACCATGCAGAGACTGGCACTGTAACAGGCGTCAGCATTGGCATAAACCGATGTAGGGGCGAGAGCTTTTACGCGTGGTTTCGTATCTTTTTTAGTATAAAGAGGTATCTTTTTTATATGAAAGGAGCTGAGTATAGTTGGCAGAGGTTTCACTTGAACTGAAGGAGATAAAGAAAAGTTTTACAGAAGGCGAAGCAGTTCTGGATAATATCAGTCTTGAGATCAGTAAAGGGGAGTTTATTACTTTGCTGGGATCTTCGGGATGCGGCAAGACGACAACACTTCGGATTATTGCCGGTCTGGAACAGCCCGATGCAGGAAGTGTCTGGCTGGATGGCAGGGAAGTGACAGGTCTGGAGCCGAACCAGAGGGATGTGAATACAGTATTTCAGAATTATGCCCTCTTTCCACATATGAATGTTGCGGAGAATATTGGCTATGGTCTGAAACTGAAAAAAGTTCCTAAGAGTGAGATCAGGAAAAAAGTTTCTCAGATGCTGGAACTGGTGCAGCTTGAAGGATATGAAAAAAGAAAGCCTTCCGAACTCTCGGGCGGTCAGAAACAGAGAGTTGCCATTGCGAGAGCACTGGTGAATAATCCCAAAGTTCTGCTTCTGGATGAGCCGCTGGGAGCACTGGATCTGCAGCTTCGCCGCGCGATGCAGATAGAACTGAAGCATCTGCAGAAGAAACTGGGAATTACATTTATCTATATCACTCATGATCAGGAAGAAGCTATCAATATGTCTGACAGGATCGCGGTGATGAGGGACGGATGTATTGAGCAGATCGGAACACCGGATGAGATCTATAATCATCCAAAGACCAGTTATGTGGCAACATTTGTAGGAAATGCAAATATTCTGCATGGGGTTGCAGAGAGTATTCAAGGAGAGAATGCAATCGTAAAGATTGGAAATGACAGGGTAATTGTAAAGCTTGAAACAAGTCAGCAGAATACAGGGGCAAAACAGCACCTTACAGCAGGAGAGAACGTAACTCTGGCTGTGAGAAGTGAAAATATATTGTTGCAGGAAGCTGCCGCAATCGGTGATACCGGTACAGATAACGGAGACACTGTTGATATAAGTGTGGCAGGCGGGATTTCGGATATACATGATACGAATAGTATATCGGGTTTACAGGCGACTGTTACAGAGAAGAACTTCGCAGGAGGTCAGCTTCGTGTAACTCTGAAGCTGAGTGATGGTACACAGTTGATCGCCAGCAGATACGGAATCGACGCATCCGTAGCAGAAGGCCAGACAGTGAGATGCAGTTTTCTGCCGACAGATGCAGTACTGGTAGACAGGGAGGATATTCATGAAGAAGCGTAGAAACCGTTCTGACAGTTCTGCATGGATGGCACTTCCACTGTATATTTTTACCATTGTGTTTGTGGTATGCCCCCTTGTCTATATGGTGGCGCTGAGTTTTGCTACGCCCTCCAGAGGATTTGGGGTGACCTGGAAATTTACGCTGGACAATTACAGAAATATTCTGGAACCTGTATACCTGAATACATTTGTGGAATCACTGAAGCTGGCATTTACCAGTACGATAGTGATCGCTTTGATCGGCTATCCGTTCGGGTATTTCATGGCGAGGCTGCCGGAGCACAGAAAGAAAAAGGCGCAGCTTCTGTTGTCTACGCCGTTCTGGGTAAATTCCCTGATCCGTCTGTATGGCTGGATCATTATTCTGCAGAAAAAAGGACTTTTGAATTTTGTATTGATAAAACTCGGGATCATTGAGAAACCGCTGTCCATCCTGTACAGCTATCCGGCAATTGTGATCGGTATGATTTATGTGCTTCTCCCGTTTATGATCATGTCTGTATACTCCAGTGCAGAGAAGCTGGACTGGTCTTATGTGGAGGCTGCCAGAGATCTTGGGGCATCCAGAATGCAGGCATTTTTTACCATAATACTGAAGCTTACACTACCCGGGCTGCTTTCGGGTGTGATCCTGACTTTCGTGCCATCCATGGGACTGTTCTTTATTGCAGATATCCTGGGCGGAAATAAAGTGGTACTTGTTGGAAGCCTGATCCAGGATCAGATGACAAGAGGAAGTAACTGGCCATTTGCAGCAGCACTTGCTGTGGTGATGATGGTACTTACAACTGTACTGATCATGATTTACAGGAAAGTGACAAATGCCAGAGAACTGGAGGGAATCGGATGAAAAAGAATTCAAGATTTGCCGGATTTTATATGGGGCTGATTTTCTTCCTGATGTATCTCCCTATTGCAGTAGTGATCGTTTTCTCATTTAATGAATCCAAACTGCCGGTGAAATTTACAGGCTTTTCCCTGAAATGGTATCAGGAACTTTTCCATGACAGGGCAATGCTGGAAGCGTTGGTGAACAGTCTGATCCTTGGGGTATTAAGCTGTCTGGTTAGTGCAGTAATCGGTACTCTGGGTGCAGTTGGGTTATCAAGGATTCACTGGAAGTCAAAAGGGGCGCTGGAATACATTTCCATATTGCCGTTAATGATACCGGAGATCATCCTTGGTATGGTGCTGATGGCGTTCTTTTATATGCTGAACCTGCCCTTTGGCATGCTGACACTGTTAATAGGTCATACGGTATTCTGTGTGCCTTATATTCTGATGGAAGTGAAGGCAAGACTGGCAGGCATGGATCCGGCACTGGAAGAGGCAGCCAGAGATCTGGGGGCAGGACCTTTCCGGGCTTTCTGGGATATTACGCTGCCCTTAATTATGCCGGCGGTAATTTCAGGTTCGCTGCTTGCGTTTGCCATGTCTATGGATGATGTGGTAATAAGTATTTTTGTAAACGGACCGCGTTTGTCTACGCTGCCGATCAAGGTGTACACACAGCTGAAAACGGGAGTGACGCCGGAGATCAATGCGTTGTGTACCATTTTGCTGGCAGCTACACTGGTTATTTTTATTGTTTATTCACTGATAACAAAGAAGAAAAAATAAATGATATAGCAACAAAAATAGAATACATTCAGAGGAAGGAAAAGATGATGAACAAACTGATTGAGTTAAAAAATCTGACCAAGAATTTTGATGATCAGCAGGTTTTGCGCGGCATCAATCTGGATATTTACGAAAAGGAATTCCTGACGCTTTTGGGACCCAGCGGATGTGGAAAGACAACCACCCTTCGAATCATTGCAGGCTTTGAAGAACCAAGTGACGGAGAAGTACTGTTTAACGGGATTGAGATTTCCAAGCTTCCCCCGTACAAGAGAGAGGTTAACACTGTGTTTCAGAAGTATGCTCTTTTTCCTCATTTAAATGTGGCGGAGAACATCGGTTTCGGGCTGAATCTGAAGAAGGTCGATAAAACTGTCATCGCCCAGAAGGTGGAGCGTATGCTGAAGATGGTTGGTCTGGAAGGCTTTGGGAAAAGAGATGTAACTCTGCTCTCCGGTGGACAGCAGCAGCGAGTGGCCATTGCCAGAGCCCTGGTAAATGAGCCGAAGGTTCTGCTTTTAGATGAGCCCCTGGGTGCACTGGATGCAAAGATCCGCAAACAGATGCAGGTAGAATTAAAGAAGATCCAGCAGGAAGTCGGCATCACTTTCATTTATGTTACCCATGACCAGGAAGAAGCCCTGTCCATGTCAGATACGGTTGTTGTTATGAATAACGGTGAGATTCAGCAGATCGGTTCGCCTACAGACATCTACAATGAGCCGGAAAACCGTTTTGTTGCAGGCTTTATCGGTGAATCCAATATTATCGAGGGAACCATGATCCGTGATTATCTGGTTGCTTTTGACGGATTTGAGTTTGAATGTGTGGATAAGGGATTTGAAGATAATGAAGAGATTGAAGTTGTATTAAGACCTGAGGATCTGGATATCGTAGATCCCGGTCAGGCAAAGATCAGGGGAATCGTGCGCAATATTACCTTCAAGGGCGTGCATTATGAGATCCTGATTGAGACAGAGCTTCGTACTTATATGGTTCATACCACAGATTATGCGGAAGTCGGAAGGGAAGTGGGACTGAAATTCGGGCCTGAAGACATCCATGTTATGTGTAAGATGGGAAGCTACTGATGAAACAGTACAGAAATCTTATCAAACCATATCTTGTGTGGGCATTTGTGGTCATTGTCATCCCGCTGATACTGATCGCATTATATGCATTTACATAAGACGGAAACGAGGTGCTGACGTTCTCCTTTACCCTGGAGAATTTCCGCAAATTCCTGGAAGCTACGTATATGAGCGTTATTTTCAAGTCCTTTAAGCTTGGAATTCTGACGACGGTCATCTGTCTGGGACTTGGCTATCCGCTGGCATATATTATTTCCAAATGTCCGGAGAAATCCCAGAGTCTTCTGATCCTGCTGGTAACTATTCCGGAATGGATCAATATGCTTCTGCGTACCTATGCATGGATGAACCTGCTGTCAGACAATGGTATCATCAACCATTTGCTTGGATTACTGGGGATTTCCCCGGTGACAATGATGTATACGGACTTTTCCGTAGTGGTTGGTCTGGTCTGTAACTTTATGCCATTTATGATCATCCCGATCCACACATCCCTGAGCAAGATGGATAAATCCTTTATCGAGGCTGCCTATGATCTGGGGGCAAATAAATTTCAGACCTTTACAAAGGTTATCTGGAAATTGTCCATCCCCGGTGTGCTCAATGGAATCATGATGGTATTCCTGCTGTCTATTTCCACATTCGTTATTCCGAAACTTCTCGGAGGCGGACAGTACATGCTGATCGGTAACCTGATCGAGTCTCAGTTTATCTCTGTTGGCGACTGGAACTTCGGAAGTGCGATTTCTCTGATTCTGGCTGTGCTCATTCTGATCTTTATGAGCCTGATGAAGAAGATGGATAAAGATGAATAAGGGAGGACGGCATGAAACGTAATAATAAATTTTTCTCAATGTTATATGTAGTACTTTGCCTTGCTTTCTTTTACCTGCCGATCCTGGTGACGATGATCTTTTCCTTTAACTCATCCAAGTCACTGACCAGATTTACAGGCTTTTCCCTGCGCTGGTATCAGGAACTTCTCGGTAACGGGGAAGTAATTAAGGCAGTTTATGTATCTGTTACCATTGCGATCATTGCGACCATTGTTTCTACAATACTTGGAACCATTACAGCAATCGGTTTATCCAAATCAAAGAAGGTAATCAAGGAACTGCTTTTGAATATTAATAATATCCCTATCCTGAATCCTGAGATCGTAACTGCCATCAGCCTGATGCTGTTGTTCTCTTCTCTGGGATTTCGAAAAGGGTATCTGACTATGCTGCTGGCACATATTGCGTTCTGTACCCCGTATGTAATTACCAGCGTTTATCCGAAGGTAAGGGCTCTGGATCCGAATATGGCAAATGCTGCCATGGACCTTGGGGCAACACCTTTTCAGGCTTTGACAAAGGTTATCGTGCCGATGATCAAAGAGGGTATTTTCGCAGGCGCGCTGCTTGCATTTACCATGTCATTTGATGATTTCGTTATTTCCTATTTCGTATCAGGAAATGGTGTAAAGAATATCTCTATTGTTGTATATAATATGACAAAGCGTATCAATCCGACGATCAATGCTTTGTCAACCATCGTGATCGTAGTCATCATCGTGGTACTGCTTTTGTCCAATCTGCTTCCGAAGTTTAAGAATAAAGCCAGAAAGCTGAACAGGAAAGCAGTAAAAATTGTCTCTGTAGTTCTGGTTGTTGCTGTTACGGCAGGGCTGATCAAATGGGGATTCGTGGCACAGTCCACTCATGTGCTGAAAGTTTACAATGCAGGAGAGTACATGGATCTTTCCCTGCTGGAGGATTTTGAAAAAGAATATGATTGTACCATCGTATACGAGACTTTTGAGTCAAATGAGATGATGTACACCAAGCTTTCAAGCGGTGAGACTTATGATGTGCTGATCCCGTCTGATTACATGATTGAGAGACTGATCAAAGAAGAATATCTGCAGGCACTTGACTGGAAAGAAATTCCGAATAAGAAAAATCTGCTGAATGATGTCATGAACCAGAGCTATGATCCGGGCAACCGTTATTCCTGTCCGTATTTCTGGGGAACAGTAGGAATCCTTTATGATAAGACAGTAGTAGATGAGGCTGATCTGAAAGATGGCTGGAATCTTCTGTGTAATCCGAAATATAAAGGAAATATTTACATGTATGATTCTGAGAGAGATTCCTTTATGATAGCATTAAAAGCACTTGGGTATTCCATGAATACTACAAATGAGGCTGAGATCGAGGAGGCTTATCAGTGGCTGATCGATCAGCGTGACACTATGGATCCGATCTATGCAGGCGATGATGTGATCGACAACATGATTTCAGGAAACAAAGCGCTGGCAGTTGTGTACTCCGGAGATGCATCTTACATTATCAGTGAAAATCCGAATCTGGACTACTTCACACCGGAACAGGGAACCAACAGATGGTATGATGCAATGGTTATCACAAAGGACTGCAGCGAAGTACAGCTTGCCCATGAATTTATTGATTTTATGATCAGTGATAAATCTGCTCTTTCCAATACGGAAGAAGTAGGGTATACTTCTACAGTGAAGAGTGCTTTTGAAACCATGAAGGAGGGGGACTATGCCGGGATCAGTTCTTATATTCCGGATACAACCAACCCGAATAACGAAATCTTTGCTTATCAGCAGCCAAAGATCAAGCAGAAATTTGCGGAACTCTGGACAAAAGTAAAAGCAAAGTAAAAAAGGATAGCCGCTGTCTGCCGATACGGTGGAAGGCGGACAGTGACTGATATAGACAACAATGCAGAGCATAAGAAGGGAGATCATTTATGAAAAAAAGAGTACTTGCAGTAGTGATGTGTGCATTAATGGCAGGAACAGCATTCACCGGATTCAAGGATGCAGGAGATGATAAAGAACTTGTACTTTTTACATGGGAGGGAATGTTCCCGCAGGAAGTTCTGGATGATTTTGAAAAAGAGACAGGAGTTAAGGTTGTTTATTCAAACTTCGATACAGATGAAACCATGCTTGAGAAGCTTTCCATGGCAAAGGGCGGTGACTATGATATCGTGATCGCAGATGATTATATTCTGGAAACTGCGATCCAGGAAGGACTTGCAGAGAAGCTTGACAAGGATTCTCTGGAGAATATCAAAAATATCAACCCATTATATCAGGGACAGTTCTATGATCCGGATGACGAATACACAGTTCCTTACGGAGCAGGCATCCCGCTGATCGTTTATGATCCGGAACAGGTGGATATTGATATCAAAGGATATAAAGACCTCTGGGATCCGTCTCTTGAGGACAGCATTGCACTGACTGCAAACTATCGTGTGATCAATGGTATCACCCAGCTTTCCATGGGCGAGAGCATGAATGAAGAGGACGTTGACGTGATCAAGAAGACAGGAGAGAAGCTTCTGGAACTTGCTCCGAATGTACGTCTGATCCAGGATGACAATACACAGAATGCACTTCTCAACGGAGAAGCAAGTGTTGCATTTCTTTATACCTCTCAGGTAACAGCTGCTCTGGCTGAGAATCCTGATCTGAAGGTGGTATATCCGGAAGAAGGACTTGGATTTGGTATTATGGGTATGTTTATTCCAAGTGAAGCGCCGGATAAAGATGCGGCATATTCTTTCATGGATTACATCATGCAGCCGGAGGTTGCAGCGAAATGCACAGACTATATCGGCTATTACAGCACAAATAAAGCAGCAGATGAGCTGGTAAATCCGGATCTGGTAGTTCCGGATGATGTTACAAAGGGCGAGATCGTCCAGAATGTAAGCCAGGACGCAGACGCACAGTATCAGAAGAACTGGACTGAATTTAAGGCTGCCTGCGACTAAGGGGTTAATCAACTAAGGAGTTAATATGGATGTTTACAAGGGAACCGGTGCCTTTTCCGGAATTGCCATCGGTAAGATACTGTATTATCATAAAAGCGAATATCAGATGCGCCAGTACGAGATCACAGATGTGAAAACAGAGCTGAATATTTTCCGGCAGGCGCGCACCAGAGTCATGGAACAGCTGGAGGATTTATATGAAAAAAACTGCATAATTCAGGGAACCCAGGCAGAGATTTTTCTCAGACAGAAGAATCTGCTGGAGGGAAAAAGCTTTCAACGTGCCATTGAGAGTGTCATACAGAGTGAAAAAGTAAATTCTGCCTATGCGGTAATGACTACAAGGGATGAGATGCTTAAGACTTTCAGAACTCTGGAAGAGCCTGCGATTAAAGAACGGCTGGATAATATGCGGGAGATTTCCGACCGCCTGATCGGTGAACTGGGAGGTATCTCTCCCAGGATAGATCTTGGGGATGAGCCTGTGATCGTTGTGACGGAGAGTATCACGCCAACAGAACTGATGGAGATGGATAAGGATAAACTGATGGCTATTGTTACCCATCATGGTTCCGACATGTCTCATGCTGCCATTATGGCAAAAACAATGAATATACCGGCTCTGCTGGAAATTGACACAGATTCGGAGTGGGACGGACGGCAGGCTATTGTGGACGGATATACCGGAACTTTGTATATTGATCCGGATGAAGAGGTAAAAAAAGAATATGAGATCCGCAGGCAGGCTGATAAAGAAGAAAGAGAAGAACTTCTGAAATTAAGGAGAGAACCGGATATCACAAAAGATGGCAGAGAAATTGAAATCTATGCCAATATCGGAAATATGGACGACCTGAACAGTGTGCTGTATTACGGAGCTGCCGGGATTGGTCTTCTGCGCAGTGAATTCCAGTATCTTGGAAGAGAAAATTATCCTCGTGAAAATGAGCTGTTTCTTGCATACAAAAAGATTGCGGAGACCATGGGAGAAAAGCTCACTGTGATCCGTACGGCAGATCTCGGAGCAGACAAGCAGGCAGAATATCTGAATATCCCGGACGAGACAAATCCGATCATGGGGAACAGAGGAATCCGTCTCTGCCTTGACAGAAAAAGAATGTTCAAGGCACAGCTTCGGGCAATTTTCAGGGCGAGTGCATATGGAAACCTGGCGCTGATGTATCCGATGATCAGCTCAGAAGAGGAAATGGATGAGATTGAAGAAATTATCCGGGAAGTAAAGATCGGGCTGGATGAAAAAGGAATTCCGTATAAACATATTAAGACAGGAATCATGATCGAGACTCCGGCAGCAGTCATGATCAGCCGGGAGCTTGCCAGAAGAGTGGATTTCCTGAGTCTTGGAACCAATGACCTGAGTCAGTATACACTGGCGATGGACAGACAGAATCCGCTTCTGCGCAAGAAATATAATGACCATCACCCGGCAGTGCTGCGTATGATTCAAATGGTGATCGAAGCGGGACATGCAGAAAATAGACGTGTCTGTATCTGCGGGGAACTTGCAGCAGACACTGCCCTGACAGAAGAATTTCTGAGGATGGGTGTGGACTGTCTCTCTGTAGTGCCGGCATGTATTTTGCCGGTAAGAAAAGCACTGAGACAGGTGGATCTGTCCGGAGATGATAAAGGTGCGTGAATTTGGTGAAAAGTAAAGTGGTATTACTTCCCTGCCGGGAATATGATGAAGAAAAAATCTATATGCTGCTGAAACAGGGGCTGGATTTTCTGGGTGGAGTGGAGACTCTGATTCCAAAGGATGTGAAGATCCTGCTGAAGCCGAATCTGCTGAAAAAAGCAGAGGTAGAGAAAGCAGTGATCACACATCCGGTTGTAGTAGGAGTTTTTGCGGGAATCCTGCGTGAAAGTGGGTATGAGAATATTGTGCTTGCAGATTCCTGCGGTCATGGAACCACTCAGGCAGTGATTCGCGGAACAGGAATGGATACTTATCTGGAGAAATATCATATTCCGGCTGTTGATTATTCTGAGGGCGTGAAAACTGCTTATCCGCAGGGAGTCCAGGCAAAGGAATTTATCCTGCCAAAAGAACTGTTGGAGCAGGACTGTGTGATTTCCCTGAGCAAGATGAAAACACATGCATTAGAACGTATCACCGGTGCGGTTAAGAACAGCTATGGGTTTGTATATGGATTCCATAAAGCGAAGGGGCACACGCAGTACCCGAGTGCAGACAGCTTTGCCAGAATGCTTATTGATCTGAATAAATGTGTGGCACCGAAGCTGTATGTGATGGATGGGATCGTGGCCATGGAGGGCAACGGACCGGGTTCGGGAGATCCGGTTCCTATGAATGTACTGCTGATGTCCACAGATCCGGTTGCACTGGACAGTGTATTCAGCCGTCTGGTTTATCTGAAACCGGAGATGGTTCCGACGAACTATCATGGCGAGAAAATGGGACTTGGTACATGGAAAGAAGAGGAGATTACCCTTCTGACACCAGACGGGGAGATTTCCATGGCAGAGGCAGTGAAAAAATACGGAAATCCGGCTTTTAATGTAGACCGCACAGAAGTGCGAAAGAATATCTGGACAAGAATGGCGGGAGCGTTAAACATTTTTCAGAAAAAACCATATATAGAAGCTGATAAATGTGTCCGCTGCGGGATCTGTGTGCAGAGCTGTCCGGTTCCGGGGAAAGCTGTGGATTTCAGAAAAGGCAAAGGAAAGCCGCCGGTATATGATTACAGAAAGTGTATCCGCTGTTTCTGCTGCCAGGAGATGTGTCCGAAGAAGGCAATCAAAGTGAAGTAGATGAAAAGCAGATAATAAAAAGCGCAATTGTTTATAGAATTGCCATGGTATTTTCGCAGAATCAGGACAGAGGAAAGCCGGACAATTACCAAAAAGCACATAACAGAGGATGAGAATATCTCGGATTGAGACAGATTCTATCCTAAGTTATGTGCTTTTTTGAGTCATATCCCTCTTTAACCGAATCAGGAAAGTTCCCTGCTTTGGCTGCGAATATTCGTTATTCGTCTGACTATGGCTGTCGAAGATACAAAATCTATCTTCCGAGGCTTCTGCTTATCTCGCGGATGAATTCCGGAGTAGTACCACAGCATCCTCCAACAACAGACGCACCATTTTCGATCAGAACCTTCATATGTTCAGCAAAGCTTTTGGCGTCCATACTGTAAATGGCATTTCCCTGATCATCAATCGTCGGCATACCGGCATTAGGTTTGGCAATGACAGGAATGGATACGTTCTCTTTGATATTGCGGACAACGGATACCAGCTGGTCAGGTCCTACAGAACAGTTGATCCCAACTGCCACAGCACCTGCACCCTCAAGGGCAATCGCAGCCTCCACAGCATTTCCTCCGCTGAAAATGCTTCCGTCAGCTTCTACGGTCATTGTACACATTACAGGAAGAGAACTTACGGATGCAGCAGCATCCAGTGCAGCAAGTGTTTCCTCGATATTGATCATGGTTTCCGCAGCAATCAGATCAACACCTGCATCCTCAAGAACCTTAATCTGTTCACAGTATGTTTCATATGCCATCTCATAGGTGAGATCACCGGCAGGCTCCATCATCTTGCCTGTTGTGGTAATATCACCGGCAACATAGACCTTATGTCCTACTGCCTCTCTGGAAATATTTACAAGTGCATGGTTCATTTCCGCAAGCTTATCCTGCAGTCCGTGAAGTCCGAGACTGTAACGGTTTCCGCCGAAAGTAGGTGCGTATACGATCTGGCTTCCTGCTTCAACATAAGCCTTTTGCAGATTCTGCAGAACTTCTTTGTGCTCCATGATCCATGCTTCTGTACAGATTCCTCTTGGCATTCCGGCGGCCATAAGATTGGAACCGGTAGCACCGTCGAGCAGTACAACATCCTGTGTCAGCTTCTGAAATTCTTCTCTAGTCATGGAAATTTCCTCCTGTGTTTTTCTATGAAAGTCCTGAGTGGCTGCCATGAATCAGTCATGTCTGCATGGGTAAATTCGTGGATACCGGACAGGATGACTTTCATATACTGTGACATTATAGCACAGCTTTCAGGATAAATGGAGAAAATTAATAAATTTTTATTTCATATGATGCAGTAAAAATTTCATCCTTGTCCAGAGTGTTGATATATTTCTTTTCCGGAAGCTCGCCCTTAAATCCAAAATCATCACAGCGTCCCATCCATGGTTCAAGACATACAAAAGGAGAACCCGGGACGGACCAGATGCCAAAGCTTGGAAATCCATGACAGATCAGTTCCACATAAGGAGTTCCGTCAGGGAAAGCGATGCCGGCCTTTTCAATCTGGTCATCAAAAATAAGGGCATCTTTGTCAAACATGTGAGCATCAATAAGGCAGGAACCATTCTCAAGCTCCAGTGTATAAGCTTTATCTGCGACCGCGGTGCCTGATGACATGTCGATCAGCAGATAGGAGAGGGAATCCCTGCCGTCGAAAGTAAGATGATATTGCTCCTGGGAGCCAATTCCTCCGGCAGGTACATTGAATGCAGGATGGC
>OJSD01003505.1_pt1 | contig 12668 bp, 9 predicted proteins | sample 1599391 | NCBI WGS metagenome assembly OJSD01 (sample SAMN04168656, study PRJEB22393) | human gut metagenome | biome: human gut microbiome; feature: stool | host: Homo sapiens | collected 2014-03-17 | reverse complement strand
GGAGAAGGTGGGATTCGAACCCACGTGCCTGTTAAGGCAAACGCATTTCGAGTGCGCCCCGTTATGACCGCTTCGATACTTCTCCAAAAGTACCTTAATATTTTACCATAGTAAAACAAAAAAGTCAAGCGAAAAACGAGGTTTAAATTGACTTTATAAAAATTGAGTGATATACTGAAATTAAAGCAATTTGAAAAGCGGAGCTATGGTTATGAAAAGATTCAGATATATATTTTTTGCCGCATTATTGGCTATGATGTGGCTGGGGATTAATGTTTATGCAGATGAATATGACGGGTTGGATTTTGATTACGGAAGTGTGCTTGTGCAGTTAAAACCGCAGATTACCGATGCTGTTTCAATGTGTTCAGACCCGTTTGAAGAATTGAATATCAGTGATGCAAAATGTATTTTCGGTGACGATGCAAGCAGTATCAGTTTGTTTTCTGATAAAACAGAGCCTATTATATATGTACTTGATTTGGAAAATCCGAGCCGTGAAAATGTTATAGATACGATTGAAAAGTTAAAGGCTATGCCGAATATTGAATATGCAGAGCCTAACTACAATGTATATGAGTTTTCCGAACCTAATGACACGTACTATCAAAACGGAAAACAAGCTGTGCTTGATTTAATCGGTGCAAACAAGCTTTGGGATTTTGATATTGATTGCTCTGATGTGACTGTCGGAGTTATGGATTCAGGTATACAGACAAATCACGAGGATTTAATTGATAATATATGGGTGAATACAGGAGAAATTGTCGGTGACGGCATTGATAATGACGGTAACGGCTATATCGATGACATATATGGTTGGAATTGCAGTGACAGTAACGGTGATGTGTCATATGTGAGTAATCACGGCGTCCACGTTGCAGGTATTGTGAGTGCGGTGACCGACAATTCCAAGGGTGTGGCGTCTGTTGCACGTAATGCCAAAATCGCATCAATAAAGATTTTTAACAGCAGTGGTAAAAGTACTTTATCTTATATAATAGAAGGGATTAATTACGCGAAAAAGAATGATATAAATATTATTAATTGCAGTTTTGGCGGTGCAGGTTGGGGAAGTACTTCGGTGAATATCGTTAAATCGGCGATTGACGCGGTGCCGGATATATTCATTGTTATTGCGGCGGGAAATATTGCGACAAGTACACCGCAAGCGGATAATGACAAAGTGGCAGTGTATCCGTCACAACTTACCAAAGACCTTGACAATGTAATTTCTGTTGCAAACACGACAAGCAGTGATGAACTCAGCAGTACGTCACATTACGGTGCAACAAGTGTTGATATTGCCGCACCCGGTACGGATATTTACAGTACAATACCAACGAACAGTTACAAAATAATGTCGGGTACGTCTATGTCTACGCCTATGGTCACAAGCACTGTTGCGGTAATGCGTGCAGTAAATCCGAATATTTCGGCAAAAGAAATTAAAGAAACTTTGTGTTCGAGTTCAGACAAGCTTTCGGCACTTACAGGTAAAGTTATAAGCGGCGGAAGATTGAATGCGTATAATGCGGTTAAGGCAATTATGCCGACAGCGACACCAACGGCAACACCAACAGTAAAACCGACAGCAACGCCTACGACAGTACCGACACCGACACCAACGATAGTACCGACGCCGACAGCGACACCGAGTCCAACGGCAATGCCTACGACAGTACCGACGCCGACAGTAACGTCAAGTCCAACGGCAACATCAACGGTAAAATCGACAGCAACACCAACGATAGTACCGACAGTAACACCAAGTCCAACGGCAATGCCTACGACAGTACCGATGCCGACAGTAACGTCAAGTCCAACGGCAACACCAACGGCTGCTCCGACAGTCACACCAATGCCGACTGTTTTAACGAACAATAAAATTGAGTGTGAAATAAAAGATAACAAACTTATCGTATCGCTTAATTTTGAAGAAGATGACGAAGTGATGTATGTTGCGTTCAGAAAAGGTAATGAACTTAAAAAGATTGTGACACCTGACATACATAATATGACGGCGGAGGTTGATTTGAGTGATACGGAATATGACGGTATAGATGTATATGTGTGGAATGGAAATATGAAGCCGTATGCAGAGGTAAAGCAAATAGAAAGATAAAAGAAAACCCAATCGAATTTCGTTCGATTGGGTTTTGTATTATTCTTTGTCTTTTAACAAATCGCGTATTTCGGCAAGAAGTTCTTCTTGGGTAGGACCCGCAGGAGTGACTTCTTCCTCAACTTTCTTTTTGAATTTATCATTTAGTTTATTAAGTCCCTTAACTACGCAGAAAATTATAAATGCAAGGATAAGGAAATTAATAATAGCCGAAAGGAAATTACCGATATTTATTGATGTACCCGGAATTATCCATTTAGACATATCCATAACCGATTCAACGGCACTTGTGTCACCGACTGTACTTGTAGCGGCGGTTTTCAGTGCGCCTGTTATAAGAGATACAACGTATGCAATACCCGGGTTGATAATGTCGGCAACAAGTGAATCGACAATGCTTTTAAATGCACCGCCGACAACAACGCCGACTGCCATATCAACTACGTTTCCGCGAGATATAAAATCTTTAAATTCATCAACAAATTTCATGGCAATTTACCCCCACCAACAACATTATTAAAATTCTAATTTTCCTTCCAAGAACTTTTCAAGTTCGTCAATCTTAATTCTCTGCTGTTCCATTGTATCTCTGTCACGGACTGTAACCGAGTTATCTTCTGCTGAATCGAAGTCATATGTGATACAGTACGGTGTACCGATTTCGTCTTGTCTTCTGTAACGCTTACCTATTGAGCCTGCATTGTCATATTCACAGTTGAACTTCTTTGAAAGCTGTTCGTATACAGCTGTTGCACCTTCGTCAAGTTTCTTTGAAAGCGGAAGAACGGCAGCCTTTATCGGTGCAAGCGCCGGATGCAAGTGCATAACAACTCTTGTGTCGCCGCCCTCAAGTTCTTCTTCGTCATATGCCTCGACAAGGAATGCAAGTGCAACTCTGTCTGCACCAAGTGACGGCTCAATACAATACGGAACGTATTTTTCGTTTGTGATTGGATCCATATATTCCATACTTTCACCGCTGTGTTCCATATGTTGCTTTAAGTCATAATCGGTTCTGTCTGCAATACCCCAAAGTTCACCCCAACCGAATGGGAATACAAATTCAATATCGGCAGTTGCATTTGAATAGAATGCAAGTTCTTCAGGTGAGTGATCTCTGAAACGCAAGTTTTCCTTTCTTATACCAAGGTTAAGTAAGAAATTCATACAGTATTCTTTCCAATATGCGTGCCACTCAAGGTCTGTACCCGGTGAACAGAAAAATTCAAGCTCCATTTGCTCAAATTCTCTTGTACGGAATGTGAAGTTACCCGGTGTGATTTCGTTTCTGAATGATTTACCGATTTGCCCGATGCCGAAAGGTACTTTTTTACGGCTTGTACGTTGTACGTTTTTGAAGTTTACGAAAATACCTTGTGCAGTTTCTGGACGAAGATATACTACTGATGAAGAATCTTCTGTAACACCTTGGAATGTCTTGAACATAAGGTTAAATTCACGAATATCAGTAAAGTTTTGCTTGCCGCATTTTGGGCAGACAATGTTATTTTCTGTGATGTATTCAACCATCTTTTCTTTGCTCCAACCGTCAACTGTGATGTCCTCACCTTTTTCGTGTGCAAAGTCTTCAATCAGCTTGTCCGCTCTGTGACGTGATTTACATTCTTTACAGTCCATAAGAGGATCCGAGAAACCGCCGACGTGACCCGACGCAACCCATGTTTCTGGGTTCATAAGGATTGCACAGTCAAGACCTACATTATATTTTGATTCCTGTATGAACTTTTTCCACCAAGCTTTTTTTACGTTGTTCTTAAATTCAACACCGAGAGGACCGTAATCCCAAGTATTTGCAAGACCTCCGTAAATTTCACTGCCTGGGTACACATAGCCTCTGCCTTTACAAAGCGCTACGATTTTGTCCATTGTTTTATCTGCGTTATTCATTATAAAAAAGTCATCCTTTCAAATTATTACATAATTACATATACATATAGTTTATAAAAACTGACGGTGTTTGTCAAGGCTATTCCGAAAAATATTGACGTTATAAGTATTATTTTTTTGAATTTTCGGAATATAAAAATTTTGGGGACAGAAAAGGTTATGTAAACTGTGAATGTGTTAATAAAGTTATCCACGCTGGGTGCATAACGCGTGGATAACTTTGATATTTGCGGATAAATCGGGCGTGAATTGCGTGGATAAGTGCGTGGATAGAGTGGATATTAACACAGCTGTAACATTGCTGTAATGTAAATTATGCAAACCGCAATGTGAGTGTAATATTTGTGGCTTGACAGTGTGGGTGGAAAGTTATAAAATTATGGATATAATTTTTGCGGTGGGATATGCCACCCCTCAGTCGGCGTTGCCGACAGCTCCCCTCAAAGGGAGCCGAAAAGCCTCTCCTTGAGGAGGGATGTCCGAAGTGACGGAGTGGTGGCAATACTGATAAATGAAAGGAATAGGAATGAAAACAAAAACGACATATATATGCAGTGAATGTGGGTACAAATCACCGAAGTGGCTGGGAAAATGCCCAGGCTGTAACAGTTGGAATACCATACAGGAAACTGTTATTACGGAAAAGAAAACGTCTGCTACGCGTGCAATGTCTATAAGTAACGGCGGAAGTGTTCGTATGCCGAAAAGAATCGGTGATGTAAAAGTCGGATATGAAACACGTTACAAAACCGGTTTACAGGAGCTTGACAGAGTGCTTGGCGGCGGAATTGTACAGGGTGAATTAATACTTGTAGGCGGTGACCCGGGTATCGGTAAATCAACATTACTTTTGCAAATTTGCCAAAAAGCCGGTGAAGAAAGAAAAATTCTATATGTTTCGGGTGAGGAATCGGAGGGACAAATTAAAATTCGTGCTGAAAGATTGGGCGTTACAACGGAAAATCTATATCTTGTTTCCGAAACAGATGTTGAAACGGTCATCGAATGTATAAACGAAATTAAACCCGACATTGTTATTATTGACTCAATTCAAACGATGAACAGACAGGATATTGCCTCTGCGGCAGGAAGTGTTCCGCAGGTAAGAGAGGCTACTAACGCTTTTATGCACATTGCAAAGTCGCTCGGCATTTCTATGTTTATAGTCGGTCACGTTACAAAAGAGGGGGCAATCGCAGGTCCGAGAGTGCTTGAACATATGGTCGACTGTGTGCTTTATTTTGAGGGGGACAGACAGCTTTCGTTCAGAATTTTAAGAGCGGTTAAAAATCGTTTCGGCTCGACTAACGAAATCGGTGTATTTGAAATGTGCGACAGCGGTCTCAGAGAAGTCGAAAATCCGTCAATGATGCTTTTGGAGGGCAGAAATGTTGATATATCGGGCAGTGCGATTGTGTGTACGATGGAGGGCAGTCGTGGTGTCATGGCTGAAATTCAAGCACTCGTTACACCGACCGGATTCGGTAATCCGCGTCGTATGACAAATGGTATTGATGTTAATCGTGTGCTGTTGCTTATCGCGGTACTTGAAAAACGTGCAAGAATGAATTTGTCAAATTCAGACATTTATGTGAATGTTGCAGGCGGACTTCGCATTGATGAAACGGCGGTTGATTTGGGTATCTGTGCCGCTGTCGCGACAAGTCAGGCGGATATTCCTCTGCCGCCGGATATGATATTTATCGGTGAAGTCGGTCTTGGCGGTGAACTTAGAGGTGTTTCGCAGCTTGAAAAGCGTATTAATGAGGCGGCTAAGCTGGGGTTTAAGTCGGCGATTGTGCCGAAACAATCGCTTAGAGGTGTGAAAATTCCGGACGGTTTTGCGGCTTACGGGATTAAGACGATTTCGGAAATGATTAATATGCTTAGAAGAAAATGACAGAAAAGCCACCCCTCAGTCGGCGTTGCCGACAGCTCCCCTTAAGAGGAGCCTTATAGGGCGGCCAATGACCGCCCCTACGAAGTAAGTAGGATATGTGGCGGATCCGTTTGTGTATGTAAAATTTATAGGGCGGCCAATGACCGCCCCTACGAAGTAAGTGCAGTATGGTGGTGTGTAGGGGCGACCATTGGTCGCCCGCTTTGAATGAGATGCGGATTGTGTGAAAGTATGGGACGGTGTCACAATGCCCCGTGTTGTAGATAATAGATAAGAAAGAATAGAGGAAAATAATAGACAGAAAAGCCACCCCTCAGTCGGCGTTGCCGACAGCTCCCCTCAAGGGGAGCCTTACGGAAGAGGGCATATATAAAAAAGCCTCTCCTTGAGGAGAGGTGTCACGAAGTGACGGAGTGGTGGCTTGAGGTGATCAATCGCTATTTATGCGGAGAGTTGACAATTTTATTGTTTTATATTATAATTAATTAGATTAGAAAATGATGTTTTAAGGAGTTTTCGGGAGTGGAAGAAAAGAGAACAGGCGGCGGAAAAGAATTTATATTTTCGCTTTTATGGGCTGTCATATTTATGATTTTAGGACAATATATAATTTTTATTTTGCCAAGCTACAAAATAATCGGTACGATAATAACGATACTTTTATTTTGTATATTGGGTTTCTTTGTCTTAACGCGTTATGCGGCGATATTTACTTACAGCATAAAAGACGATATTGTACGCGTAAACCGTGCAATCGGTCACAGAAATAAAGAAGTTGAATTTTATATATCGGACGTGAAGTCTGTTACCAGACAAAAACCGAAAAAAACTCCGAAAACGATATACAATATGCGTGCGAGTGTATTTTCACCTAAAAAGGTTTGGTATGTTGTTTACGAAAAGAACAGAATAGAAAATATGCTTGTTTTTGAGCCGTCGCAGAAAATGGCTGAAAAGATTAAGAGCAGAGCGAAAAACAGCAAAACTTAAACATTTTGGAAGGAATGGTTTTATAATATGGTAAACGTGATAGGGGTACGATTTAAGCCGGCAGGCAAAACGTACTATTTTGATCCGCTTGATTTTGATATAAAACAAGGCGACAGTGTAATTGTCGAAACTTCAAGAGGTATTGAATACGGTGAGGTCGTTATGAGCAAAAAGGCTATTGATAACGACCAATTCAAGAAACCTTTAAAGGGTGTTATCCGTATCGCAACTGAAGAAGATACCGAAAGAAGCAAAAGGAACAGAGAGCTTGAAAAAGAGGCTTACAAGATATGTTTAGAGAAAATTCAAAATCACAAGCTTGAAATGAAACTTGTTGAAGTTGAATACACATTTGACGGAAACAAGATTTTATTCTATTTTACCGCCGACGGAAGAATTGACTTCCGTGAACTTGTAAAAGACTTGGCTATGGTCTTTAAGACAAGAATTGAACTTCGTCAAATCGGCGTCAGAGATGAGGCGAAAACTCTCGGAAGTATCGGTGTATGCGGCAGAGGTTTATGTTGCAGTCAGTTCCTCGGTGAGTTCGCTCCGGTGTCTATAAAAATGGCAAAGGAACAGGGACTTTCACTTAATCCGACTAAAATTTCGGGTGCTTGCGGACGTCTTATGTGTTGTTTGAAATATGAACAGGATACATATGAGGAACTTTTAAAGGTTACACCGAAACAGGGTGCTATCGTAAAAACTCCGGAAGGTACGGGCAGTGTTGAATATGTCAGCTTGCTTAAAGGTCTGGTTAAAGTTAAACTTGACGACGAAAACGAAAAAACTTTAAAAGAGTTTAACGTTGCGGACGTTAAAGTTCTCAAAAAAGGCAAAAACAACGAGCCTTCAGAGGAAGAAATCGGAGAGTAAAATATTTTGAAAAACTATTGAAGTATATCAATTTTCGTGTTATAATCATATCATCAATATCAAATGAGGAGGTGTATTTCAATGGCATATAAGATTTCTGATGCTTGCATTTCATGCGGTGCTTGCGCTGCTGAATGTCCTGTAAGTGCAATCAGCGAGGGTGACGCTCAATACGTTATAGATGACGCTACTTGTATCGAATGTGGTGCATGTGCCGGTGTCTGTCCGGTAGGCGCTCCTGCACAAGCGTAATTAAAAATGAACTGAGAAGGTGTTGTATAAGAGAAATCTTTGCAACACCTTTTTACATTATATAAATTTATGGAGGGGTAAGGCTATGAAAAGAGTTACGCTTATAATAACTGCTGTTTTGACGGTTCTTATGCTTACGGCGTGTTCTTCAAATAAGGTGGTTTATGAAAGTAATACCGAAAGTCAAGGGGGTAACAAGGCTTGGACTGTTCTTATATATATGTGCGGCGGTGACGATGAATCCGTAAACGGTGATTATTCAAAAAAACTTGATGAAATTATGAATGTAAATTATTCGGACAATATAAATGTCATTGTGCAAACAGGCGGCAGCAGTAAGTGGCACACTAAGAATATATACAGCGATTATTGTCAGAGATTTAAAGTCGGTAAGAATAAACTTTATCTTGAGGATCAGTCTATGGCGGCAAATATGGGTGACTACAATACTCTTGCTAATTTTATATCGTGGGGCACGTCAAAGTATAAAGCAAACCATTATATGCTTATTTTATCAGGTGCAGGCGGCGGATTGATGAACGGTATGGCTTATGACGAGCTTAACGACAACGATAGCCTTAATCTTGAAGAAATTTCATACGGAATCAGTGCGGCGGGCGTGAATTTTGATATGCTGTCTTTCGATTCGTCACTTATGGGAAGTCTTGAAATTGCGGCGGAGATGTCTATGTGTGCCGATTATATGACTGCACCGCAGGACGTTATCGGAAATGATGAATGGAATTATGAATATGTTTTACAGTATTTGTCCGACAATCCGTCAACTGATTCTCAAGGTATAGGTAAGGCAGTGTGTGACGGATATTATGCAAAGTGTGAAGAAAAAGGCACTGACAAAGACGCGGCAATGTCTTGCGTTGCTTTAGACAATATGTCTACGCTTAATCAGGCGTTTGACGGTATGGCAGGCGATATGCTTACCGCAACGGACAGCCTTTTAAATTATGTCAATCTTTCAAAGGCGATAAGCGGTGTACAGCTTTACGGCGGTGCAACGGTTGATGAGGGATTTTCAAATTCTGTTGATTTAGGCGATATGGCGGTTAAAACAAGTGAATTTGTCGGAAACACGTCGGACGTGCTTATTAACACGTTAAATGAAACCGTTTTGTACAGAGTGTGCGGTGAGAGAAAAGCTAATTCAACAGGCCTTGCACTATATTATCCGCTTTGGGAAAACAATGACGAACTTCAAGAGTATATGGAGATTTCAAACAGTGTTAAATATAAAGAATTTCTACGCAAGATATGTACCCAGTGCAATGTAGAAGATTCGTCAAATACAGAAGATTTTAATTCTTCTTGGGCGTGGAATACATATAATCAAGATATGCAGACTATGGAATATAAGACTATTTTGGACGGCAATTCATATGAACTGAATATTCTCGGCAATATGGATATGTTCAAAAGTGTGGATATAAACGTGTATAAGGCGGATAAAAAGAGCGGAAACTATACATATATAGGTAAATACAGCGATTTGGACGGTGACTGGGACGCAGGTATTTTTAAAGATAATTTTAACGGCAAAATGCTTAGATTATGCGGTAAAAATATATCGGTTAATCTTGTCGGAAAATATGACGGTTACGAGATTTATTCGGCACCGATTATATTAAACGGCAAAAGAAGCAATGTTCGCATTATGCACGATACCGAAAAAGACAGTTACAAAATTATCGGTGCTTGGGGCGGTCTTGATTCGACAAACGGCAGAGCATATACGAATTTAAAAAAGATTGGTTCCTTTGATAAAATAACTCCTATTCTTACGGTATATGACGTGGAACACAACTCAAACGACAATATAACAGGTTCATGGACTTTAAAAATGTTCGGCGGTGTGAAAAAAGCAAATATTTCAGACGGAGCTTATATTTTTGAATACGAACTTACCGACATATACGGTTTGAAACGACGCGGTACTGCGGTTAAAGCGAATGCGGGCGGCGGAAACATCAGATTTGAATAAAGAGGGCTTAACAATGGGTTATACAGAAAATTTAATCGATTTTATCGGAAAAAGTACGGATTGTTACCATGCGGTCAAAACCGCAAAGGACAGGCTTGACGAAAACGGTTTTACGGAACTTCTTGAGGGTGACAAGTGGGATGTACAAAGCGGCGGTAAATATTACGTTATACGAAATTCGTCATCAATAATTGCGTTTGAAATGCCGAAAAAAGATTTCGCTGCGTTTATGATTTGTGCCTCTCATACCGATTCGCCGTCATTCAAGCTAAAGCCTGATTTTGAAATAAATGCGGACGGTTGTATAAAGTTGAGTGTTGAGGGTTACGGCGGTATGATAATGTCGTCGTGGCTTGACAGACCGCTGTCGATAAGCGGAAGAATTGTTACGGCAAAGAACGGTAAGGTTGAAACGAAACTTGTCAATATAGACAGGAATTTGCTTGTTATTCCGTCACTTGCAATTCATATGAGCAGAGATATTAACAAGGGTTATGAATTTAATATAAGACGTGATATGTGTCCGATAGCGTCGGAGAAAAACGGCAGAATTGAGGATATCATTGCAGAAAATGTCGGAGTAGATAAAGATGAAATATTGGGCTTTGATTTGTCGCTTTACAATCGTATGCGCGGTACTGTTTTGGGCGCGGACGGAGAATATTTTTCCGCACCGCGAATTGATGATTTACAGTGTATGTACAGTACACTTGAGGGATTTTTAAATTCCGAAAGTGATGATAATGTAACTGTTTTCGCTGCGTTTGACAATGAAGAAGTCGGCAGCGGTACAAAGCAAGGTGCTAAATCGTCATTTTTGCGTGATGTGCTTGAAAGAATTTGCAATAATTCGGAAACGTACAAAAGAGCCGTTGCTAAAAGCTTTATGTTATCGTGCGACAATGCTCATGCGGTGCATCCGAATTTTGCGGACAAGTCGGACAGTACAAACCGTGTGTATATGAACGGCGGTATTGTGATTAAGTACAATGCAAATCAAAGATACACCACTGATGCGGTATCGGAGGCGGTTGTTAAGTATGTGTGCAAAAATGCAGGTGTGCCGTATCAGATGTATGCAAACAGAAGTGATATTCCGGGCGGTTCAACGCTTGGAAATCTTTCAAATGAAAAGGTTTCGCTGAATACCGCAGACATCGGTCTTGCACAGCTTGCCATGCACTCGTCATACGAAACGGCGGGAAGTCGTGACACGGAATATATGGTGAAAATGATAAAAGAATTTTATAAAACGGAAATTGTGCTTTAATGTTGTATTCAGCTTGACATAGCACAGGATATTTTATATAATAAATAAGATAAGTTAGTATAAAAACAAAGGAGAATAGATAAATTATGAAATCAATGGGCGTAAATGAGATTCGTGAAAAGTTTCTTAGCTTTTTTGAATCAAAAGGTTGTTTAAGACTTGGAAGTTTTCCGCTTATACCGAAGAATGACGCAAGTTTGTTACTTATAAATTCGGGTATGGCACCGATGAAACCTTGGTTCCAAAACCCTGAAACAGCACCTAAAAGACGAGTTACGACTTGTCAGAAATGTATCAGAACAGGTGATATTGAAAATGTCGGTAAGACTGCACGTCACGGCACTTTCTTTGAAATGCTCGGTAACTTCTCTTTCGGAGATTACTTTAAAAAAGAGGCAACTGCTTGGGCGTGGGAATTCTTCACTAAGGTTATGGAAATTCCGCAGGAACGTCTTTGGATTTCAGTGTATGAAGAAGATGACGAGGCAAGAGATATTTGGGTAAATGAAGTTGGAGTTGACCCTACTCACATCGTTAAGCTTGGTAAAGAGGACAACTTCTGGGAACACGGTACAGGTCCTTGCGGTCCTTGTTCGGAAATATATTTTGATCGCGGCGAAGAATACGGCTGCGGTGAGCCGGGCTGCGGTGTCGGCTGTGAATGTGACAGATTTATGGAAGTTTGGAACCTTGTATTTACGCAGTTCGACAAGGACGAGGACGGCAACTATAACCGTTTACCGAACCCTAACATTGATACGGGTATGGGTCTTGAAAGACTTGCCGTTGTTATGCAGGGTGTTGACAATCTTTTTGAGATTGACACTGTTCAAGACGTTATGAAACATATTTGCCGTATCGCAAATATTGAATATAAAAAGGACGATAAAAAAGACGTTTCTCTAAGAGTTATAACCGACCATATCAGAAGTACGGTTATGATGGTTTCGGACGGTGTTATTCCGACTAACGAGGGCAGAGGTTACGTTCTTCGCCGTCTTTTAAGACGTGCCGCAAGACATGGCAAATTACTTGGTATAAACAAGCAGTTCTTGTTTGAAGTTGCATATACTGTAATTGAATGTTCAAAGGGTGCTTATCCGGAACTTGATGAAAAGAGAGATTATATCAGAAACATAATCAAGAAAGAAGAAGAACGCTTTGACGCTACAATCGACAACGGTCTTAACGTACTTAACGGATATATTGAGGCAGCTCAAAAAGAGGGCAGAAAAGAGCTTACCGGTAAAGAGGCATTTAAACTTCACGACACATATGGTTTTCCTGTTGACCTTACAATAGAAATGGCTGAAGAAAAAGGTCTTGAAGTTGATGTTGACGGCTTTAA
>OJSD01003494.1_pt1 | contig 12702 bp, 9 predicted proteins | sample 1599391 | NCBI WGS metagenome assembly OJSD01 (sample SAMN04168656, study PRJEB22393) | human gut metagenome | biome: human gut microbiome; feature: stool | host: Homo sapiens | collected 2014-03-17 | reverse complement strand
CGTATCCGTCAGGTGCTTCCGAATCTGCGTGACCTTTCTGACGCTGCGGTGGATTGCCTCTGCCCGGTCATGCGCCTGCTCCATGCAGACATCCACGGCAGGAATGGAGGCCGCTTCCTCGGATAGCTCATCCAGCGCAAGCGTGTGATTGGCATAGACGTGAGCTTCCTTTTCGGAGGCGTGATAGTCCTCGTCCGACAGGGCTTTCCATTTCAGAAATTCTTTCTCGCTGGCAAAGTCCTCGCGGGTCAGGCGGACGATGACTTCATTGGCGTCCATATAAACGATGGCATCGGGGTCTTTCTTATTCAGTGCATAGATGCTTTTTCTGTTGAACATATTGATCCTCCGTTTCAGTGTTGGGTGGTTGGCGAGCCAAGCCAACACCGGCGGAGAACGACAGCCGACAGAAAAAAGAAAAAAGGCGCTCGCACGGACATCATTGCCCGCACGAGCGCCTTGATTGCGCACGAAAGCACAAGGGAATATTGCTGCCCCCGGAGGGGCTAAATCACGGATGAACCATACCGCGTAAAAAGAGAGCTGCAACTCACTTCTGTGAGTGCAGCTCGTCTGCGGGATCGCCGTGCGCTTTTTCAAGAGAACGGCTTTTCGGTGCTTATACTTTTTTACTTTGAGGCCAGTGGCTTTAGCAGCATCTCCTGTTCATCCGTGTTCTCATAAAATAATCTCCAGTTCCTCGAATGTGATTTGTAGCTCATCCGATATGAGCTACATGTAGATTTAAGTGAAGCGAAGCTCACCCTACAATATAGTAGAGGTGATTTCCAATGAACTTTCTTGACCTTTTTGCCCTCAAACTTCGGGAGAAGCGAATCCAGCAGAAGATAACACAGCGTGGACTGGCTGAAAAACTGAACATGTGTACGCGCACGATTATTGAGATTGAAAACTGCAAAAGCAATCCGAAGTTTGAAACCGTGGCTCTCATTTCCAAGGAGATGAGAATCAGCCTTGACGCCGTGGTGTTTCACGACGAAAAACCGCGTGAAATTCCAAAAGTTGTGGCAGATTTCTTTGCCGGAAAGAGTGATGCAGAAGCGGAGCGGTATATTGCATTGTGCCAAAGCGCAGAGAATTTGAGAGACGATAAATAAACACTGCCCCGCGTAGTCGGAATTCTCTGGATACAGTAAAAGCGGTCATCCTGCACGGATGGCCGCTCTTACTCTCGAATGACCGGCAGGTATGGGGATATAAACTTTACCGCCGACTACCTTTTGGCTACTAGTGTGAAGCGACGGTAGAATTTAAGTTTTACCTCTCCTGTTCGTGTGCACGCCGGATTTTTTCAAAGCTGTCCTGACTGATAGTGTGTTCAATCCGGCAGGCGTCGGCCTCCGCAGTTTTGGGATCAACGCCTGCGGCGATAAGCTGCTCGGTAAAGAAACAGTGGCGTTCATAGATTCTTTCAGCCACCTCGCGGCCCACATCGGTCAAATGGAGAAAGTGATCTTCGTCCATCATAAGAAAGCCGCCGTCCCGCAAGGTAGCCACTGCATGGCACACGCTGGGCTTTGACACCTCCATGTGCCGGGCCACATCTACGGAGCGCACCATACCGAGTTTCTTTTGGAGAACAAGGATGGTTTCCAGGTAGTCCTCCCCGGACGCATGAAGTTTCATCTGAACCTCCTTTACTGAGCCAGCTTCCAGCCGATGGCCTCCTGTCTGGCCGATACAAAATCGGCATACAGGCCCTTTTGCTGGATTAGCTCCGCATGAGTGCCGCGCTGGACGATATGAGCGTTGTCCAGTACAAGGATCTGATCGGCGTTGCGGACGGTTTTCAGACGGTGGGCAATCATGATGATGGTCTTGTCATGGGTCAATGCCTCGATAGCCCGCTGCAATTCATCCTCATTCTCCGGGTCAACGCTGCTTGTTGCCTCGTCCAAAATGATGATAGGTGCGTCCTTCAGCATGGCGCGGGCGATGGAAATCCGCTGTTTCTCGCCGCCAGACAGAGTGCCGCCGCCCTCGCCAATCACAGTGTCATAGCCATCCGGCAGGGCAGAAATAAAGTCATGGCAGCAAGCCTTCTTCGCCGCCTCAACCACCTGCTCATGGGTGGCGTCCGGGCAGCCAAACTTGATATTGTTCTCAATCGTATCTGCAAATAGGTACACGCTCTGGAACACCATCGAGATATTCTTCATCAGGCTGTCCAGCTTGAAATCTCGTACATCCGTACCGCCTATGGTAATCTTCCCGGCATTCACATCCCAAAAACGGGCAATCAGGTTGCACATCGTTGTCTTTCCTGCCCCGGAAGGGCCGACAATGGCCGTAGTCGTTTTTTCGGGAATGGTAAAGCTGACCTGATCTAATATCTTACGGTCTGCGTAGGAAAAATCCACCTTGTTAAACACGATCTCGCTGGACTTCGGCGTAATATCAGCGCCTTTCTCGTCCATTACCGGCGTGTCATCAATGGAGTTTGCCGTATCCATCGAGGCCGCCAGCATTTGCAGCAAAGAGGCCATATTCCCGGCGTTCTCCAAATCGTTGAACACCATGAAAGAAGCAATCACCAAAATCAGACCGTAGGCCAGCGGCAGGGAGCCGTCCAGCCAGAACCAGACCGAGGCCAAAAGCAACAGGACGCTGAACACTCGGACAACAGCCTGTTTGATAGCGTCATAGGGAACGCTGGCCTTTGTCAATTTCAGGTTATCCCGGCAGCTCGCCTTAATTGCACTGCCAATAGACTGCGTGCTGTCCCGTTCAAGACCAAATGCTTTAACAATCCCCATGCCCTGAATGTACTCCAACACGGACTCTACAAGGGACTCCTGTGTGTGCTGACGCACCCCGCTGAGCGCGGCAGATTTGCGAAGAGCCAGTTCCGCCGCCGCAAGGTAAATCAGGACACCGGCAGCGGCCACAAGACCGATCCGCCAGTCAAATACCAACAGGACGATGACGAGGGCAACCGAGTTGAAAAAACCGCCCAGCACTGACACCAGGACACGGGCTGCTGAGTTCTCTACATCACCCAAAGTTGTTGTGACAATGGCGGTAATATTCCCGATACTATTCTTGTTGAAGTAGCCCATCGGGATGTAGCGCAGCCGATCTCCGATGTGGATACGCTTTTCCGCCACCATGCAATAGCCGGTTTCCGTCTGCTCCATCGTGGAAAAATAGGTCGTGATGATACGCCCAATGAGGGAAACGGCCATAATTCCCAGCGAAATGCAGATAAACTTTCCATCCCGGTTGTCAGATACTAACGCGCCGATCACTACAAAGAGGGCGGCAAACTGCATGGCTGAAAACAGCCCGGACAGGAATGAGAATAACAGGGATTTTTTTAGAAGCCCCTTTTTGCTGCCTGCAAAAGCAAAGATTTTTTTCAATGTTCCATACATCTGACAACACCCCCTTACATCTGGTCTTTCGCGCCGATGTGCGCCTGCCACATATCCCGGTAGAGGGGGCAGGTTTCCAGCAGCTTCTCATGCGTACCCTGTGCGTGGATGGTTCCATCCTTCACCACAACGATGTTATCTGCGCCAACAATGGTAGACAGCCGGTGTGCGATCACAATCAGGGTCTTGCCGACAGTTAAAGTGGAAATGGCTTTCTGCACCAGCGCCTCATTCTCTGGGTCGATATAGGCAGTTGCCTCGTCCAAAATGACAACCGGCGCATTTTTCAGCATGGCGCGGGCGATGGCAATCCGCTGGCGTTCACCGCCGGAAAGATGGGAACCGGCGCTGCCGACAACCGTATCATAGCCATTATCCAGCTTGCGGATAAAGGCGTCGCAGCCGCTTTGTTTGGCTGCCTGCTCCACCTCTGCGTCCGTGGCACCGGGCCTTCCCATGCGGATATTCTCCCGGATACTGCGGTTAAACAGGTAGTTGTCCTGAGATACATAGGAAATCTGGTCTGCAATTTCAGACAGCGGCATATCCTTCAGCTCATGGCCGCCGAGGGTAATGCTGCCGGATGTAACATCCCAATACCCGGCAATCAGCTTCGCCACCGTAGACTTGCCGGAGCCGGACGGCCCTACAAGGGCGGTCATGGTTCCGGGGTGGATGGCGAGATTCACATCATGCAAAACCTCTGTTGTCCCGTCATAGGAAAACGACACAGACCTAAGAGAAATGCCGGTATCTTCCAGCTTGATCGGCGTTTCTTTATGGTTCAGTTCTTCGGCGTTCAGAAGCTGGCTGATTTCTTCCACATTTGTCCCCAGTACGGCCAAATCGTCCGTAAAGGTAAAGGCCGCAATAATCGGCCCAACAAGGCCCAGAGAGAAAATCACAATGGACAGGAAGGTGGAAAGTTCCAGGCTTCCGGAGAGCCAGAACGAAAAGCCGCAGGGCAGTACGCAGATCAGCACCGAGGGCAGGATGGCGTTATAGGCGCTCATGGTTTTCTGATTTTCCCGCATCCAGTCCACATAGTAGTTGGCGTTGTAATTCACCGCGTCAGAATATTTTTTGTAGGAACCGGCGGATTGGCTGAACGCTTTCACCACCTCAATGCCTCCGATATATTCCACGATGGCGTCTGTCATCTGCTTGCCTGCCTTGACAGCACCCTCCCACTTGACGGGATAGTTTTTCATACCGGCGGACATAACCACAAGGCCCACCACGAGAGTGACAAGGGACAAAAGCGCCATACGCCAGTCCAGAATAAGCAGGTACACGACAATCACAATGGGAACCAGCACATTTGCGGTCATTTCCGGGATCAGGTGTGCAAAGGTCGGCTCCATTCCCTCCACCCGGTCAACAATCGTCGTTTTATACTGGCCGGACGGAGTATCTAAAATCGTCCCCATCGGGACGCGAGCCAGCTTTGCGGTGATATTCTCCCGCAGATCACGCAGCGTGTAATAGGTCGCTGTGTGGGAAATGACTGTTGAAAGATTGGCGAAAACAACCTTTCCCAAATAACCGCACAATGCAACGATACAGGCCGTCATATAACTGGAAAAATCCTGCTCTCCCGACAGCATCAGTGTGACAATATGCGCCACGCAGAAATAGGGCACCATCTGGCAGGCCACGCCTAATACCGCAAGGATAATACTGCCGATGAATTTCCCGTGATAGGGCTTGCCCCATCCCCATAAGACGCCTATGGGCGACTCTTTCTTTTCTTCCTTCATTTTGTAGGCACCCCCTTTATAAAATAGTTTCGGATTTTTTCAAGACCGGCCTCATCCATTTGAAATTTGTCGATGATGGAACCGTCCTCAAAATGGACAATATCCGTACAACAATCTAAAAGCAGCTCAAGATCATGGGTAATGACATACAAGGTAATGCCTGCATCCCTGACTTGTTTCAAGACATTGGCAACCTCTTTCATGTGTTTGTAATCAAGACCGCTGGTCGGTTCGTCAAAAAATAAGATAGAACGCTTGGATGCGATTGCCGAGGCAATTGCTACCCGCTGCTTTTGGCCGCCGGAAAGGGACATAGAGTGTCTGCCTTTGAAGCCGATTAAATCTAACTCGGCAAGGATTTCCTCAGCCCACTCCTGATTTTCCTCCTCCATACTGATCAGGACTTCATCCAGCACAGTTTCCGTGAAAAGCTGGTGATTGACTTCCTGCATCACCATGTAGCAGGTATTTAGTCTGTCTTTAGGCCGATAAGTTCTGCCGTTCCAGATCACCTCACCGCAGCGCTTTTCAAGGCCGCAGAAACACCGGGAGAAGGTGGACTTTCCAGCTCCATTATTCCCGATGATCCCGACAATACGATTTGCGGGGATTTTACTTTCCCGGATGTGCAGCGTTTCCGGTTCGTTTTTGTAGGCAAAGCAGAAATTGCGAAGTTCCATTTGCTGACCGGCCTGGGGCAATGCTTTCGGCGGCAACAAATCTTCAAGAATAAAGGTACGCAGCCCCAACTTGGCTCTCTGTTGCTCCGTCAGGCTCTCAAACTCCGCTGCGGAGTAATCTTTTTCCACCTTTCCGCCGGTAATATAGATAAAACGATCCGCAAGACCACGCAGATAGTAGAGCCGATGCTCTGACACTATAATTGTTTTCCCCTGCGACTTCCAAAACGCAAGTATTGCTCTCAGATCCAGGATAGAGGAAGCATCCAGGTTGGATGACGGCTCATCCATAACCAGCACATCCGGCTCCATGATGGATACCCCGGCACAGGCAATTTTTTGCTTTTCCCCGCCGGAGAGATGAAAGATATTGCGTCCCATCAATTTCTCCAGGCGGAAATCCCGGATGGTCTTATCTAATCGTTCCCGAATACTTTGCTCCGGCTGGCCGAGATTTTCACACCCGAATGTGATTTCGCTGGTTGTGTCCACATTGAAAAATTGTGAGCGGGGGTTTTGAAACACGCTGCCAACCGTTTTCGCGGTATCATAAAGGGGCTGTTCCGAAACCTTTGCCCCATTTACCCACACTTCTCCATTCATTTTTCCTTCATAGTAATGGGGAATCAGACCGTTGATCAGCCTGGTAATTGTCGTTTTTCCACAGCCGCTTTCGCCGCAAAGTACGACGCATTGACCGTCCTCTACGGTCAGATTTATATCATGGACTCCACCAGCGTTCTCGTTTTCTTCTCCATAAGAGAAAGTCACATGGTCAATCCGTATCATAGGTTCACCCCCTCCCGTCAAAAAGAAATCTGCTGCTGAAACAAAAACAAGGCAAAACAGATAACGCAAAACAGAATCGCAATCAAATCTTGAACATGGAAACCGATCTGGCACACGTTTGTACGTTTAACGGGGGCTCCAAGCCCCCGTGTCAACGCAGCAGCAGAAAGTTCATCACCAATCTTCACAACGGACACCATCAAAGGAACAAGGCGATATTCCACCATCAGGAAAGGATTTTTCCCGCCGAATCGTATGCCCCGCATTTTCATTGCATCCCGGATGGCCTGATATTCTTCGCTGATGGTTGGGAAAAAGCGAAAAATGACAGACATTGGAATCACGATTTTTTCCGTGATGTGCATACGCTCCATTGCGCCGATAAACTCACTGATCGAAGTGGATGAGATCAGATAGGCACCTGTCATAATGCCGGGCGCAAACCGCGTCATGATAGATGTCACTGCCAGCACGATGAACGAGAGTAATCCGCTCAAACTCGTAAGGGCAATCCGTTCCAGTATAAAGCAAACCGCATATAGCACCAGATATTTTCCTGCTGTTTTGAAACGGCGTTCCGACAAAATCAGAGCAAAGGGGACAAGGCTTAGACACGGCTTGACGATGTTCATAATTCCTTCGTTACTGGTACTGAACATCAGTGTTGTAATCGTCAGCAGCAGAATGAGTTTTGTCCGGGGATCAAGCAGGATTCCTTTTCTTTTTTCGGTTGTTGCTGAAAATGATAGCCCGTTCATCACACAATGCCCGCTTTAGCAAAATGCTTTTTCAGAAGCGCCTTACCTAAAAGTCCGCCCAGGATCGCAAAAATGAAGATTCCGGCGATTACCAGAATAATGCTCCACATAGGCATAACAGCCATTACCCTGTCAGCGTATTCCTCACCAAAGCTGGCCGCAAAACTGGCCCAGGAATCCTCAACCATGAAATACATGGGGATATATGTACCAACCATCCAAAGGCTGAACACCGCATACCCGATCAGGCTCTTCTTGGCGCTTTTATAACCGCCGGATTTCAAGATCAAATCTCCCAGCAGACCAAAAATCGCGCCCATCGGTACGCCCCAAAATCCCATGCCAGTCAGCCCCATCAGCAGGCCGCTTAAAATTCCCATAATTGTAACCATGCCGAATTTTTTAACTCTGGTCAGGAACAGCATGAACGGGATGCCGGTAATCAAAGACCACAATGCTCCGAGGATCGGCAAAAAGATAGGTACAAAGCCGATGGGAATGGCGACACAGCAGCCAATCACAAAGTAGAGAACGGTGAACAGGCCGAGGTTAATCAGGTCTTTTGCTTGTAACTTGTTACTCATAACGAATACCTCCATTCATTTGCTGGTTAGCGTCTTCTAACCCCTCTATAAGATACCATAGTTAGCAGTAGCTCTCTACAACCAATCATCTTTTTGGCTCCAAACAGCAACGAGTTTTTTTATTGACTGACTTCGCTTACAATTCTATAATATGATTAAAATCAAGGGCAATGAGTCAGACAAATCGACAGGAGTTAAAAATGAAGATTGATGATATTTTTAGAAAATGTATTGAAATTCCCGGCGTTTCAATAAAACGTAGCGAGTTCAACGCAGAACTACTTATGAAAACTAAGGAGGGAAAAGGGTCTATGACGTTTTTTCAACTTTTCCCCGGACTTACTATTGCGTATATTTTTATAAATTCTCCGACATGGGCAGCTCCAAATTTGGGTGAAGATAGTTTCATTAAAAAAGGGCCTTTGCTCCTAAACTATTGCGTGACTGGTCGTTGCGAGATTATCTTGAATAACGGAAACTTTGTATATGTGAAAGATGGAGATATTTCTCTCACGGAGTGTTTTGCCCAAAAGCAATATGTCTATCCTCGCCGTATCTATGAGGGAATGGAGCTTTTTGTTGATACTAATACACTGGCAACAGAGAGTACATGGATGCAAAAAGAGTTTGGCATAGACATCCCTAAAATCATTGAACTTTTTTGCCCAAACGATAACACTTATATCTCAGCAGTTACTCCTGAAGTTGAAGAAATATTGATTAAGCTCTGGGAACTTTTTGATATTGCGCCTCCGTTTTCGATTTCTCAAATGAAGATCTATGTTCTGGCTCTATTTTCATTACTACAAAATCTTAACAATATCCCCCCATCGCAAGCCTGCACATTTTTTACTGAAACACAGGTAGATATAGCAAAACGTGTTGAAAAAATTATCACTTCCGATTTGCGGCAACATCATCCTGCATGGGAATTGGCAGCTCAGTTTTCTGTCAGCGAAACCAGCTTAAAAAACTATTTTCGTGGCGTTTTTGGTCAAAATATTTCCATCTATCTACGGGAAGTCCGAATGAAAAAAGCTGCAGAGTTACTGACTTCTACAAGATTGTCCGTTGCAGAAATAGCCGAGTTGGTCGGCTATATGAATCAAAGCAAATTTGCATCAGTTTTCAAAAAACAATTCGGCCTATCGCCATTGGAATACCGGCGGTCAAAAAAACTGGAAAATATATAAGATAAAGCCGGGATTGCTTGCTGGCTTGCAAAATCCCGGCTTCATCTATGCCCAAAATCAGATATAAACTAATTCCTGCAACAACACTTCCTCCACCTGCGCTTTCAGCGTGTTCATCAGCCCCACCCAACGCATAGGGTCACAGGCTTTCAGTTCCTCCGTGACACCCGCAACTTCCATCATGTGAGGCAACATGGTTTCCACACGCCCCTGTGCTGTCCGCTCAATCTCTAACAGGTGTGGATACAGCTTCTCGCTCATCAGCAGATGGTTGTAGAGAATGGGGCGATGTTCCTTTAGGTAGGATTTTCGCATTCTGCCGTACTTGCCGATAGAAGTTTCCGGCTGTTCAGAAAGTTTTAGGTTGGGTATATCATAATCTCCACAACGAATGTAAGTCAACTTACTCATATTCATGCTCCTTTGCTCCGTGATGATTAGACTGCTGCGCTGGCTGCTATGCTGCCTTTGCGCGGTTCTTCTTTTGGTAGCTGCCCGATAGTAGAAAAAACACCTTTTTTCATATCCTCAGCCCGGATCAGGGCTTTCTTAGCGTCCATTTCCGCTTTTTTCTTCGCCTTGATTTTGTCCTCATACTGTTTCTGTGCGCCGCTGGCTTTCCGCTTCAAATAATTCTGATGAAGCCTGTCCTTGCGTTCTTCTTTTTTCCGCAGTTCTTCCTGTTCCTCCGGGGTTAAAGGAACCGGCTGTAAGGATGGTGGGATATAGCGCCCTAAAAAATTGAAGTAGATTTCAATTTCCTGCGTGGTGTCCTGGCTGCCTTTTCGGGCGCGTTCGTGGACAAGGATTTTCTCTACAAACTCGTTGAGCATGGTGTTTGTCAGAGTGTCAAAATTCTCATACTTATCAATTAGGGCTATAAATTTCTCTGCGGATTTCTGGCTCTGCTCATAGCCGGTAACAGCCTTTTCCAGCTCTGCAATTTCAATCTCAAGTGCATCCTGCTCTTTGGCATACTGTGTATCAAGCGCCTTATATCGTGCATCCGGCAGCTTGCCGAGGGCGTTGTCCTCATAGATTTTGCAAATCAGTTTTTCCAGTTCTCCGGCTCTCTTTTGGGCGGCGGCCAGCCGTTTCCGCTTCTTGGATATGTCGGCGGTCTGCTGGGCGGCCTGCGTTTCCTGGACGGTGCGGATAAACTCGGCCCGGTCATTCCTGGAATACTCCGCGATGGCCCGGAGCATATCGGCAATCAGGGTCAGAACAGCTTCGGCCTTGATACGGTGCTGTGTAGGGCAAAGGGAGCCGATAGGATACTTCCCATACTGGCCGCAAGTGTACTGCGGGACGCGCTTGCCGTTGTATGTGCGGTGAACATACATCTTGCCGCCGCAATCGGCGCAGTACATCAGGCCGGTCAGGGGATGGGCCTCCCCAAAGCCGTCCGGATAGCGTCTGGCGTTTCCCCGGATACGCTGCACATTGTCAAAGGTTTCCTGGTCGATAATGGCCTCATGGGTGTTCTCAAAAATCGTCCATTCGCTTTCGTCAACATAGTGACTTTTCTTGTCCTTAAAATGCTTGCGGGTTTTGAAATTGACCGTATGGCCTAAATACTCCTGTTTTTTCAGGATTTCAACAACGGTAGAGGCACTCCAACGGTAAATATCCGCAAAGGCCTTATTCTTGTTCACTCCCTCGCCATAGCGGGCAAGGTGAACGGCTGGCATTTCAATTTTTTCTTCTGACAACTTGGTTGCGATCTGATAGGGGCCGTAGCCCTCCATCGCAAGCGCGAAAATATGGCGTACCACAGCGGCGGCTTCTTCATCCACAAGCCAGTGTTCCCGCTTTTCGTCCCACAGATAGCCGTAGATAACGGTGCCGGTCAGGTGCTTGCCGCTCATGCCTTTGGACTTAAACACAGAGCGGATTTTCCGGCTGGTGTCGCGGGCGTAAAACTCGTTCATCACGTTTGTAATGGGAACGATGATATTTGAAACGCTGTCGGGGTTCTTGTAGCTGTCCACATTCTCAGCAAGGCTGATAAAGCGAACACCCATTTGAACAAACAGGTTATCGATCAAACTTCCGGCATCGCTATAATTTCGTGCGAAGCGGGACAGGTCTTTTACTATAACGCAGTTGATTTTACCACTCATGACATCCGCCAAGAGCCGTTGAAAATCTTCACGGTTAGCGTCCGTTCCAGTATGTCCGTCATCTACATATTCCGTGATACTTTCAAACTCGTCAATGTTGCGTCGGTAAAAATCGTTCAGTAGGTCACGCTGGTTCTTTACGCTGTTGCTATCGTCTTTTCCTTTTTTCAAATCTTCCTTTGAAAGCCGGATATAGATGCCCAGCCGCCAGCGGCGGATTGTGTAAGAGGGAGAGAAACTCTGCTGATACCCTCTGTTTTTTGCTCGTGCCATTGTTCCTCCTTCCCTATCACATTACACTTATATTATAACTCTGTCCGGGGAGGACAACAAGGATGCCTCCGCTTCGGGACACTTTGTCTCGAAGAAGCAAAACGAGCTGTAACCGAAGTTACAGCCCGCTTCTTTGCCGCAGCAGGAAATCCGTCAGCTTATCTTGGAGAGATGGCCCGCTTTCAGCAAATTCAATTTTCACGCCAACACCACCGATGCAAAAGCAGTATGGATTTTTGACAGTCTGCAAAAATCGAGAGATGCGCTCCTTTCGGGAAAGCGCATTGTCAAAGGTCATACCGCTCACATCAGGCAGGGACTCGGCAGCCACCGCGCCAATGTCAACGCTTCTCATTTGTTCAAGTTCCTGTGTAGTTAATTTCACGGTAAACCTCCTTCGCAGATTGATAGAACGCCTCCCGCTGTTTGGTGGGGAAACGCAACAGGCCAGCACCACCGGGATGCTGGCCTGTTGCCTTACTCCACCTTGGGACACTTTGTCTCGAGGTTTATTATAGTTTTTGAATATTAGAGAGCGCCGCACATATTTACTTGGCCTGTCCAAAGACAATCGTTATTTTCTGTGCGGCGCTCTCAACGCAAGTAAAGCGACAAGCCCGGAGGAACAGGCAGCCAACCTGTTCAGCGCCGGATCATGGCCTTGGGATGGCCGGGCCCATTTACAGTGTTGGTGTTGTTCGCTCAATCTCTTTTGGGAAATGTCACCGCGCACCCACCGTCTGGCTCCACGTACTTACTCAGGGTTGCCGTTATTCCCTCGCGTTAGGAAGAAAACCTCCTCTCATAAACCGAGACATTTTTTCATCAATTCCAAGTGGGTTAAGAAGAAAAAATCAAAAAGTTTTTTTCATGCGTTCAAGGCCACGCTTGATCGACTGGCGAATAGACTCCTCATGTACGCCCTCGGCCTCGGCAATTTCCTTAATCGACTTGCCAAGAATGATATGTGCGTCAATTCTGCGGCCCTGGATCTCCGGCAGAGAATTGAGAGCGTTCCACAGACGAAGAAAGGTTTCCATCCGTTCAAGGAGCTCCTGCGGGGTCGGCTCATGCAGGCAAGCGGAATATTCAATCCCGTCATCGCAGTCCAGAGAATACTGCGCCTTGTGCCGGGAGAGCCGCCGCT
>OJSD01003411.1_pt1 | contig 13000 bp, 10 predicted proteins | sample 1599391 | NCBI WGS metagenome assembly OJSD01 (sample SAMN04168656, study PRJEB22393) | human gut metagenome | biome: human gut microbiome; feature: stool | host: Homo sapiens | collected 2014-03-17 | reverse complement strand
GATCGGGGCGCCGAGCTCGCGCAGGTTGCTCAGCAGCAGGGCCACGCCACCGCCGCGCTTGGAGAGCTGGAGGGCCGCGTTGATGCCGCGCGAAATCGACTCCATGTTGTCTTCGATGCGCACCAGGAAGCAGCTGACCGGTTCGCCACGCTGGGCCTTGCCGAGGTTCAGGAAGGTCGGGGTGGCGGGCTGGAAGCGGCCGGCAAGCATTTCGTCGGCGTATTCGATGGCCTGCTGCTCATTGCCGGCGGCGAGCTCCAGGGCCACAGCGGCGCAACGCTGCGGGAAGTCCTCAAGATAGAGGCGACCATCGAACGTCTTGAGCGCGTAGGACGTGTAGAACTTGAACGCACCAAGGAAAGTGCCGAACTCAAAGCCGGCGGATTCCACGTGCTCGTAGATGCGGTCGAGGAATTCAGCGGAGTACTGGTTGAAGACCGCAGGGTTGTAGTACTGGTTGCTGATCAGGTATTCGAGACGCTCGGCGGTGGAGGCGAACCGCTTGCTGTTGGTGGCCACGTGCCCTGTCACGTATTCGCGTTCGGCGGCCTTGTCTTTGTCGAACTGGATCTTGCCGTCGGCGTCATAGAGGTTGAGCATCGCGTTGAGCGCGTGGTAATCGTGCGCCGGGTCGTACTGTTCCGCTGCGGTGTCGGCAGTATTGTCGAGCGGCAGGCCGGTGGCGGTGAGGTCAGTCATTGGAAATCCTTGGAATATGGCAGAAGTGTGTTTACTCAGACAGTTGCTCCCCCCAGTCAACTTCGTTGACAGCTCCCCTCGGAGAGGGGAGCCAATACCTCGAGGGGGTCAAGATTTACTGTTCGGTAAAGAAGCGGACGAGGCCGTTTCGCACGGCGGCAGTGTCTTCCGGGGTGCCCATGAGTTCGTAACGGTAGAGGTAGGGCACCTTGCATTTGGCGGCGATGATGTCTCCGGCGGCACAGTAGGCCTCACCGAAATTGGTGTTGCCTGAGGCGATGACGCCGCGAATCCACTCGCGGTTGGCTGGATCGTTGAGGAAGCGTTTGACCTGAATCGGCACTGCTTTCTTGACCACGCCGCCGCCATAGGTGGGCACCATGATGACGTACGGTTCGCGGACGTTTAGCGCCGGGTCGGCGGCCCGCAACGGGATGCGGTAGACGTTGATGCCTTCGTCCTGCAAACGGCATCCGGCCACGAACCGTGCGGTGTTTTCGGAGGCCGACGAGAAGTAGACCAATGCGCCGATCGTCTTGCCTTCGGCCGCGAATTCGGGCTGGCTCAGACTCACGCGGACACCGTGGCGGCGGCGCGGTTGTCGGCGGCCACCTGCTGGGCGACTTCGCGAATCAGGTCGGGGCGGTAGCCGGTCCAGGAGTTGTCCGGCGTGATGACCACCGGAGCCTGCTGGAAACCGGCGGCCTGCAGCTGCTCAAGGGTGGAGGGGTTCTGCGTCAGGTCCACGGTTTCAAACGGCACACCCAGCTTGGTGAGCTGGCGCTTGGTGGCATCGCACTGCGGGCAATGCGGCTTGGTGAACACGGTGACGGTCATGGCGACTCCCCTTGATGTGGTTCTGATGAACAGTGAAGCGAAGGCCATATTACAGCGGTGTGATTTGAAATCAAGGCACTATATGTAGTGGCGCGTGTCACATAACAAACCTAGATATAGGGTTTTTCGTTGATATTCCGCCATTCCCATGCACCCCCGAAAATCGGCGTGCAGCGACCCGCCCAATCACATGTGGCATTGTTCACATTTGCGTTTGAACCGCTCTTCGACTGATCCTCAACCGCCCTGCAACCGCCATCTTGAGTTTCGAGGGGCTGTTTTGACCCTTTCCGGAGATCTATCTCCGTTTCGAGGGGCTGGTACTCAAGTAAGCGCATCCCCAAAATGGCGGAACGACGGTGGGGCGAAGCCGTTTATACCCGTGTTCTAGCGGGCCACCAGCCCCTCGAAACGGGAGTAAACCTCTACGGAAGGCCAAATCAGCCCCTCGAAGCGGAGAACGGATACCTCGGCACCCCGTGTGGAGCCAGAAGGCCCGGCCGGATGTCCAAACGAGCATCCGGCCAGGCCTTAAAAGTAGTTGTTCAGTTATCAGAATCGATGCGGCGCGATACTACTCCGCGTCTTTACGGCTCCAACAGATCTTCGATGCGGCAGCCAAGCGTGCGGGCCAAAGCGAGCACGGTGGAGACGGCAGCTTTGCCAAGGTCTTTGCGGCGCTGCTCGTACATTTGGATGGAGCGCAGGGTAACGCCGGAGCGGCGGGCCAGCCCGGATTGGCTGAGTCCGGCGCGCACGCGGATCGTGTGCAGCCGGGAGTCGCCCTCGGTGCGATTATGGGCGGCCCGCTCGTCGTACACGTCGACGAATCGGCTTTCGTCGGCTTCGTGCAGAGTCGGGTACAGTCGCACGATATCGTCGAGCGACAGCACATCGAGAATGTCCGAGAACCGCACTCCCCTGGTCCATTGGCAGTATGCGAGTACCCATCCGGCCCAGTATTCGGGTGTTGAGCCGGCGCGCAGTGCGGCTGGCGGCATATCGAGAATGCGCGCCCAACCGGTTTGCCGCATGATTTCGGCCACCAGCTCCTCGCCGGACATGCCACACACGTATTTGGGCGTGCCTCGCCCGAAAAGCGCGGCCGCCTCGGAGGTGGCGAAGAAGTCCATGAATAGGCCGACCGGCAACCCGCAATCGTTCAGCGCATAATCGAAGGCGCCGGCCAAGTTGGCCATGGCGTCCGGCAAGTATGTCTCATCATAGGCGGGGATCATCGTTGGTCACTTTCTCGCGGATGATGTCGCGCATGAACAGGCCGTCGAGATCGGCTTCCGCACTTTTGCGGCGGTAGGCTTCGCGAGCTGTGCGGTCGCGCTCGTTACGCAATCCGTGGTAGGTCGAAGCGCGGGCGATTTCGCAGCCTTGGAACCGCAGTGCCGCGAATGCCTGAGGACTGGCGAGTACGATCTGCTTGCCGAGCTCGCCCAACCGCATCGCCTCAGCGAGTTGGTCGATGGAAATCGCGTTATTGACAAAAGCGCGGGCGAACGAGAAATACGAATCGTCGGCACGATATCCGACGATGACGTCAGCCTGACTGGCATCCGGCAGAAACACTTGTTTCAGATATTCGATGCCTTGCGCGGCGACGGCGGTGGTCGGCTGGAAACGACGGTTTTCGACCAGCATGGCCAGCCAGTTCAGGATGGTGTAGGGCGGCTGGGACAGGTCCAGGAAGAGGAGCCCGTCCGTGGTCAACGTGTACCGATTCGCGAAACCGTCATCCAGTCCCGCGCACGCCCATTCCTTGGCCAGCTCGACGCTGCGCGTGCAATAGAATCCGCGGCCATAATCGTTGTTCGGCTTGACCAGCCCGTATTCAGGATGCTTGATGACATGCGAAGAGCCATGCCACAGTTCGATCGATGCGGTCTCCATTGGCCGGCTCCTTCTCTCTCCTTACATATTCTTGATTATATCACTGTGGTGATAGTCATAAGGGAAATACGAGATGAAAAATACCGCTGTATACGTTCGTACACAACGTGAAATGTATACGAACGTATACAACACTGACGTCCGGAGTCATGCTCCGCAGTGGCGCAGCGGGCGCGCCACTACAATCGGAATATGGGACTGAAGACGTGGAAGAAGTGGACGGACTGGCCGCTGATGGTGCTGTCCGTGGTGTTTCTGGTGGTGTATTCGTGGGAAATTCTCTCCCGCACGCATATCGCGCTGTGTGAAACCGTCATCAACGTGATCTGGGTGGTGTTCGTCGTCGATTATGTGGTCTCGCTGTGGTCGGCCGACGATCGCTGGCGGTGGTTCAAGCACAACCTGTTCACGCTGCTGACCATCGCGCTGCCGATGCTCCGGCCCTTGCGACTGTTGCGTTTGCTGACCGTGCTGCACGTGCTGAACCGCACCTCCGGCATGGCGGTGCGCGGGCGCATCACCGTATACGCGGTCGGCGCGGTGGGAATGCTCATGTACGTGGGCGCGCTGGCCGTGTATTCCGTGGAGCGCGAGGCGTCCGGATCCACGATCACCGACTTCGGCACGGCGTTGTGGTGGGCGTTCGTGACCGTGACCACCGTGGGATATGGCGACTTCTCGCCGGTCACCTTCCAAGGCAAGATCATTGCGGTGGTGCTGATGTTCACCGGCATCGCGTTGATCGGTATTGTGACGGCCACGCTGGCCTCGTGGATCGTGGATCAGGTCAATCTGGAGACGGATCGGCGCGAGGACGCTCGGGAGAAGGAAGTGGCCAAGGAAGCCGCGCAAGAGGCTATTGCGACATCAGCCAATCCCGAAATCGACCTATTGCGCGAGGAAGTGCGTGAGCTGACCGCTACGGTAGCCGGTCTGCGCACCGAACTTGAGCGACGTTGATTGGCGAAGCGGGACAAACAACGATTCTGCCAAGAAGGTCCGCGTCAGTTGTTGTCACCGCGGATTGCGGCAGGATCATTGTCGCCACGGCTGTTTTCTTCAGTCGGCTCAACCCAGCTTTTGATAATTTTTATTTTTTTGATATTTTTGATAATTTTTATTTTAGGTTGATTCAGCGAGGAGGCGGTCCACATGAAGGCAAAGGAAAACCCATTCAAGCCAACGGCAGGAGGGGAACCGCCCCTGCTCATCGGCCGAGGCAAAGTTATCCGCGATTTCGAGAAAGGTCTCGATAACGGAGTCGGTGCCCCAGGGCGCATTATGCTCGTCACCGGCGCTCGTGGAACCGGAAAAACCGTGATGCTCACTGTGTTCGGAGACCGGGCCAAAGCGCGCAGATGGGATGTCATCGAAGAAACGGCCTCTGCCGGACTATGCGAACGCCTTGTTGATGCCTTACGAACCGGGCGAGGGGCCCTTGACCACCTCACTATCCGACCATCGTTGACTTTTGCTGGAGCGGGCATCGGCCTCGGAGAAGCCGAACTATCCCCGAAGCGTATGCCCGAAACGTTGAGAAGTGCCATTGCCGGACGGTTGGATGCGCTTGAGAAGCGCCATGCTGGGTTGCTTATCACCATTGATGAGACTCAAGCGGCTGAGCGATCCGACATGATTGCCATCGCCACTGCCATACAGCATCAAATCAGGGAACGACGCAATATCGCCATCGTGTTCGCCGGTCTCCCACAGATGATTTCTGATTTGTTCAATGACGAAGTCATCACGTTCCTACGTCGCGCGAAAACGAACATACTCACAGATATTCCTCTTGATGAAGTGCGCGATGCTTTCGCCACAACATTCCGCGCCTCCGGCATGTCCATCACCGACGCTCAATTAAGCACTGCAGCCAATGTGACAGCCGGATACCCCTATATGATTCAACTGGTTGGCTACCATATCTGGGATGCCGCAGACATGCGGGACTCGGATACCATCATCGACGCTGATGTTACGGCAGGTATCGAGGAAGCACGTATTGACCTTGATAACGCCGTGTGCATCCCGGAGTTGCAAGGCTTATCCAAAAACGACCGTAAGTATCTCGAAGCCATGGCAGCGTCAGATGGTCCCTCTCCCACCGTGAATGTTGCACAGCGCATGGGCAAAACGCCTAACTATGCCGCCACCTACCGCAAACGCCTCCTTGACGCCTTCGTTATCCGCGAAACAGAACGAGGCGAAGTCGATTTTGCCGTGCCCTTCCTGCGCGAATACTTGCGTCGGAATCAGTAATCGGCACAATGCACAGTATCGATATATTCCGTTCCATATAATGACTTTTCGCATTCAGATACACAATGGACGGCCTGTTGAGTAGCACTCAGCAGGCCGTCCATTCTATTTAGCTATTCAGTTATCGGAGACACACCTCAGGCCTTGACCGGAGCGCCAGCGACCTGCTGGGAGGCCATCACGCCGAACAGGTAGCCGTCTTCGGAGAAGTATTCGAAGGTACGACCGGCGAAGTCGCGGCATTCGAATCTGATATCGTTATCGATTCGATCAGCGGCTCACGATACTGCCCTTGCATCGCTGTGCCACTGTTGAATGTGCCCGGCTGGCTCACCTTTGGGTCACCGCCGACACATCCTTGATGCCGATGGTTATAGAGTCGCAAATTCACGACTGGCGCACCTGCCCACGCACCTATCCTGTCATTTCGAGCGCATAATTTGCTACCACATCCGGTCAGGGCAATCGACCTTAATGGCGTAAACGGCACTTCTCAATACGTAAACGGCATTTATTCTTGGCTCCCCTCTCAGAGAGGGGAGCCAAGAAATATCAAGCTCGGCCTCCCAGGAGAGAGCCAGAATAATGCACCAGCAAGGCATTAGGATGGAGGGCATGAGCGATTTGAACGCGTTGAATCTTGAGTCCGGCGAAGTGGTTGGTGGGTATACGCTGATCTCCCGGCTCGGCTCAGGAGCTATGGGGTCGGTGTGGCGGGTGCGCGACGACGGCGGCACCACCTATGCCATGAAGATTCTGCGCGACTCCCTGACCGACGAGTCAGTGGCAGGCTCCGGCTCTGCGTCCACGGCCCTGCACGACCCCGACCTCAAGCCCGATGTCACGCCGCGCGAGCGCCTGCGGCGCGAGGCCATGGCCTTGAAGAAGGTCAATCATCCGGGTGTGTGCGGCATCGTGGATATGGAACTCGACGATACGTTGGCGTTCATCGTCACTGAACTCATCGAGGGCAAGAATCTTAAGGATGATGTGGCCGCCAATGGCCGGTATGTGGGCGACGATCTGGAACGCTTGGCCCGCAAGCTCATCGAAGCCACCAAAGCCGTACATGCGGCCGGCATCGTCCATCGCGACATCAAACCCACCAATGTGATGGTGTCGGCCGCCGGACCGGTATTGGTCGATTTCGGTATCGCGATGGGCGAGGGCGAAAGTCACGTGACCCGCACCGGCCTAGTGATGGGTACACCCGGATTCATCGCACCCGAGATTATTGACGGTGCCGAATCCGACGACGCCACCGATTGGTGGTCGGTGGCGTCCGTGCTCGCTTTTGCCGCAACCGGCGCGCCTGTGTTCGGCACCAAGCCGATGATGGCGGTACTTGAGCGCGAGGCCTCGGGCAACGCGAATCTTTCCGGACTACCGGCCGGCACATTGGCTGCCTTCCGTTCTGCACTGGACCCGGATCGCAGGGATCGTTGCACGCCGGATCAATTGCTGAATGCCATCGCCTTGGATGCGTTGAATCCCAACGCTTGGCAGGGCGAGCAGGCGGGACCGTTCGCCGCGGGAGCCGTGGCTGGACAACCGGCTGCGATCGTTGCCGAAGCCGCAGAGGCGATGCCCCCTTTTGGCGCGGCCGGCGGCGTTGACCGCAATAATCCCCGAACCATCTGGCGCGCGGCCGAGGAAGCCGCTGAGGCTCCCACCATGGCCGTGTTCTCCGGCAATAAGGGCGATAACGGCGATGGCGAAACCGCCGTATTCTCGCCGGCTGGCGCCGCTACCGCCACGCTGCCCTTAGCCGATATGCCGCCACGTCCGCCGGCCGGTGCGGAGCAGGCCACGCAACTGTTGCCCGACGCTGCTGCCGATTTCACCGACGACGCCGGCACACAGGTACTCACCGGCGCGACCACACCGATGCCGGACCAAACCACACCAATGGCCGGCGCCACCACACCAATGACCAACACCGATTCGACTCCGGTCCCGACCACGCCGCTGGCCGAGCGCACCACCGCACTCCCCACGCCGCAGCCGTCATCATTCCCCCCGTCCGGCACCGCCCAGAGCAGCTGGGATCCCGCAAGCAACCAGCCCACAGCGGTGGACCCCGCCATTCGCCCGGCATTGCAGCGCATCATCGACCAAACCGCCCAAGCGGCCCCCACCGAAACCATGGTCCAAAATCCTCCCATGCCCAATCCGGTGGACGTGAAGCGAGGGGAATATCTGCAGCGCGGCACCCTGCCATTGATCCTGCTGGCGGCGCCGCTGGCGGCACTGGCGGCAAATGCTCCGCTCGTGGCCATCATCGCGGCCACTGCGTTGTTGTGGCTACTGCTCACCCTGGCCTATAACACCGAACCCCAGCTTGAGCGCGAGGGCAAACGCGGCGGCGAGCGCAAAAACTCCGATTCGTGGATTCGCGTGGCGACTTTTCCCTGGCATCTGGTCAAAGCCCTGCTGCTGGCCATTCCCCGCATACTGCTGCTAGTCATCATCTATATGGCGGGAACCGCCGTGGCCACCGCGGCTCTGGCACTGCCCGTTCACACCATCTCCTGGTATTTCACCGCGGATTGGGGTATTCCGGTGCCGTTGCTCAATGATGTGCCGTTCTCCGCTTCCGGGCTGGCGCTGGGCGGTTTCATGGCCATCGGCTGGCTGGTCACTGTGTTCGCCCCACAGTCGATGATGATTCGGCTGGGGGGCGGCGTACTGCGCGGGCTCAAACACAGTCGCCCGGCGGGCGCGCCATCCACCGAAGTGGGTGGGGCTCCACCTGCTCCAGTGGCGCCGGCGCCCAAGGGCGGCGGGCGCGGCACCGTGCTGTTCACCATATGGGCCATCATCACCGTGGCCTTGTGCGCGATGCCGATTCTGGGCATGCCGATCAACTGGATGCCGTTCGCCTAGAGCGGGGCGGAATCTCACACATCAGCCATCCGCACACATGGCCGTTGTGTATCCGATACGTTCGTTCCGTCACACTTTTACAGGGAATTCACCTCAGATCAGCTCTGGGCGCAGTCCTCCTCAGGCCCGGTCATTATGATGGGGCCCAAACATTGAAGCGATTGCAAGGGGATAGCTATGTCAGATCCGAAGCGTCAGGCCAAGCGTGCCACACGCGCTGAGCGCCGAGCGGCCGAGGAGGCCGCACAACAGGCACGGGCCGAGCAGGCAGCCAAGGAGCGTAAGCAGCAGACCATCATCGGCTGCATTGTGGTGGCCATTATTGTGGTGCTGGTGGCCATCGCTGGATTCGCCGTATACAAGGCTATGCGGCCGTCCAACACCAGCAGCAGTAGCCAGCAAAGCAACATGACCGTGGACGAGGCCTATAGCAAGCTCAAGAAAGTCAGTACCCAGCCGGCTAACGCCGACGACAAGGCCGGCTTCGTAATCTCCAACAAAGGGTATGGCCAGAAAGCCGAGGGGGCTCCCACCGTATCCATCTATATGGAGCCGTTGTGCCCCGGCTGCGCCTCGGTGAACCGCCAACTCGACCCGACGCTCGTCAAGCTGATGAACGCAGGCCAGCTCAACATCGATTTGCACTTCCTCAATTTCCAGAACAACAAGAGCTCCGACAACTACTCCAACCGCGTGTTCAACGGTGCCATCTACATTGCCGAGCATGATGACGATCCCGACCACCTCATGAGCTACCTCTCCAACATCTACGCTGAGGATTTCCAGCCGGGCGAATTGTCCAATTACGAGCCGGTAAGCAACGCCAAGCTGGAGAAGCAGGCCGTCAAGGCCGGCGTGAGCGAGGATGTGGCCGCCGCGGCGTTCAGCGGCAAGAACGAATACCTCGACTGGCTCACCGCCTCCAACAACTACACGATCCTGCGCCCCGAACTGTTCAACAGCTCCGGCGCCTTCTCCTCCCCCACACTCACCATCAACGGCGAATACTGGGATCTGAAGCAGCTCACGCTGGCGGACACGAATATGGTGGACGGCTTCCTCAAGTCCATTGGGCTGGATGCTGACCAGGTAGGCGTGGAAGGCAAAATGCCATCCATCGGTGCCAGCGGAAAGCCGATTTCGGTCGCCTCCTGATGCTGCGTGGCCGAATAAGTTGACACCGCGACATATGCAATACCGCCTGCGGCTCGGCTTAAATTGACCACTCGGGAAGTACCGGTATACTAGTCATTTGTTCGCAACGATTTACACGTTAAGAACAATCGCCTCTTTAGCTCAGATGGCCAGAGCGGCCGCCTTGTAAGCGGCAGGTCGTCGGTTCGATCCCGACAAGAGGCTCGTCGCGCAGAAAAAATGGCGTATTATGTGATACGTAGACTTTTCTACGCATATAATTCTTACCTTGGGTAAGTACTCCAGGAGCCTTCCCCCAATTATGGGCTTCCTGGAATGAGGGCGGAGCGTCCCCCAACCAGCTCCGCGCCTTCAAGGGGGCGGGAACATCCCCTTCTCTCCCGCCCCCCTTTTCTTTTCTTTTTTTGAGCTCAGAACAATCTGACGAGCAGGAATGGTGACGGTGGCCGGTGAAACCGCAGTACGGGCCGGAACAACCGTTACGATGGGTGGCGTAATCGTTCACCCAGCAGGAAGAGTATGGCAATGGCACGGCGTTGGACCCCGCAGCGGTTTGTTACACTGCGTCGCATCCGCGTAATCGCCTGTATCGCGGCGACCAGTATCGCGCTGGCTGGATCATTCGCGTTCACCGCGCGTAAATCCGTGGCCCTGAACATCAACGGGCAAACCACCCAAGTCACCACATATGCGATGACGGCCACCCGTCTTCTGGAGGAACAAGGGGTGGATATCAAGACCCACGATATCGTCACTACCTCGTCCGGCGACCAGCTCGCCAATCATGCCGTGGTCACCGTACAGTCCGCCTACCAGACCACTATCAACATCGACGGCACGTCCGTTCCCTTCTGGACCGTGGCCACCAGTGCCGACCAGCTACTGGGATTTTTCGAGGAAAACCAGAACAACGCCGCGAAGATCACCGTCGACATCAAGAACGTGTACAACCAGCTCACCGGCGGCCTGGTGATCAACCAGTCCGGGCCGGTCACCGTCATCGCCGACGGCAAAAGCTCGGTGGCCCCCAATGGCAAGCTGCCGGCCGCCTCCATCCTCGATTCCAAGGGCATCGTGCTCAACAAGGAGGATCGCGTCAACGTTGAGAAAGACGGCGACGAGACCATTCTGCGCGTACGCCGCGTGACCCACGGCGAGGAGACGCGCACGTCCGTGATTCCGTTCTCCACCCAGACCATCATCGACCCGAATCTGGCTGAAGGGCAAGCCGATGTGCGCCAGCAGGGCGTCAACGGCGAGAAGACGCAGGTGTACGACGTCACCTATGTGGATGGCGTGGCCGAATCGGAGACGCTGAAATCGGAGACCGTCACCTCGATGGCCATCGACCAGATCATCGCCGTAGGCGCCGCCAAGTCTGATACCAATAAAGGTTCCGATAAGAAATCCGACTCCGCCGATAACGGCAAGGCCGATTCCGGTTCCAACAATCAGCACGAGTCGTCCAACAACAATGCCGGCAACACCGGCGGCAACACCGGCAACACCGGCAACTCCGGCAACTCCGGCAACACCGGCAACACCGGCAACTCCGGCAACTCCGGCAACACCGGTAACACCGGCAACACCGGTAACACCGGCGGCGGTACGAACAACAATTCCGGCTCTTCTGGCTCCGATTCAGGAACAACCACCACGCCTTCCGGTCGACTCTGGCATGCGACCGTAGCCCAGGCTCAGGCCTATGCCGCCGGTGCCGCCGCGCAGCGCGGGTGGACGGGCAACGACTGGGATTGTCTGGTCAAACTATGGACCCGCGAGTCCAGTTGGCTGTGGTATACCGAAAACGCGAGCTCCGGTGCCTACGGCATTCCTCAGTCGCTACCAGCAGACAAAATGGCTGCGTTCGGTGCCAATTACCGTGACGATGCCGCCGTACAGATCGATTGGGGTCTGTGGTACATCGCACAAGCCTACGGCAGCCCGTCCAAGGCATGGCAACATTCCGAACAAGTCGGTTGGTACTGATCGGTTACGAAGCCCACAAGGAACACACACTTATGAACGACACCATTCCCGCCACCGGTCACCTGTTAGGTGCCGCCGATATCCGTCGTATCGCGGCCGATGCCGGCATCAGCCCCACCAAGAAATTCGGGCAGAACTTCGTCATCGACCCCGGCACGGTCCGTCGTATCGTACGCGAGGCGGGAGTGACCGCTGCCGATCATGTCATGGAAGTCGGCCCCGGCCTGGGATCGTTGACATTGGCGATTCTGGAAACCGGCGCCACCATGACCGCAGTCGAAATCGATCCGCCGCTGGCCGAACGACTGCCGGGCACAGTCGCCGAATTCATGCCCGAAGCCACGTCACGACTCACCGTCGTCAATCGGGATGCCTTAACCGTCACCCCGGAGAACGTGCCTGATTTCAACGGCGACACATCGTTTACGCTGGTCGCCAATCTGCCGTACAACGTGGCCACGCCGATTCTGCTCACGCTGTTGGAGCGTTTCGACAACCTCGGCTCGTTCTTGGTGATGGTGCAAAAAGAGGTGGCCGACAGACTCGCCGCCAAGCCCGGTTCCAAGATCTACGGCACGCCGAGCGTGAAGCTCGCCTGGTATGGCACCGCCGAACGAGTGGGCACCATCGGCCGCAATGTGTTCTGGCCGGCTCCCAATGTGGATTCCGCGCTCGTCAAATTCACCCGGTATCAGGCCGATGACCCGGCTGCCCCGGGAACTGCGAACAGCACAGACGACGGCACACAACGGGAACTCGTATTTCGTCTGGTCGATGCGGCATTCGGTCAGCGTCGCAAGACCCTGCACGCGGCATTGAAGACCATTGCGCCCTCCGAGGCATTCTCCATCGCCGGCATCGATCCGACCCGTCGAGGAGAGACGCTCACCATCGCCGAATTCACCGCTCTGGCCAAGGCCATCGAATCATGTGGAGATGGAGATGATGCACAATGAGTCCGGTAACCTCACATCCACGCCCAGCCGCTGCCCGACATCAGTTCGATGAGCTCTCCCCCATCACCATTACGGTGGATTGCCCGGCGAAAACCAATCTCACCTTGGAAGTGGGACCTGCTCACGACGAATGGGGCGGACGCCACGAACTGGACACCATCTACTGCGCAATCGGCGTATACGACACCGTCACCGCAACCGCCAAGCAACCCGGAGCAGGATTCTCTCTGGAGCTCGAAGGCGCTTATTTGGGCGACTTGGCCTCCTCACGCAGCGACATGCGCCGCAACCATGCGGTACTGGCCCTCTTCGCCATG
>OJSD01003399.1_pt1 | contig 13039 bp, 9 predicted proteins | sample 1599391 | NCBI WGS metagenome assembly OJSD01 (sample SAMN04168656, study PRJEB22393) | human gut metagenome | biome: human gut microbiome; feature: stool | host: Homo sapiens | collected 2014-03-17 | reverse complement strand
CCTTCGTGACGAGGTCGTCGATGAGGGTGCCGATGTAGCCGTCCGAACGCCTGAGCACCAGCGGCTCGCGCCCGAGCAGCTTCAGCGCGGCGTTCACGCCCGCCACAAAGCCCTGCACCGCCGCCTCCTCATAGCCGGACGTGCCGTTGAACTGCCCCGCGCCGTAGAGGCCGGGCAGCTTTTTGCACTCGAGCGTCGCGGAAAGCTCCGTCGGGTCGATGCAGTCATATTCGATGGCGTAGGCCGGGCGCAGCATTTCGGCGTGCTCCAGCCCCGCGATGGTGTGCAGCATGGCAAGCTGCACCTCCTCCGGCAGGCTCGTGGACAGGCCCTGCAGGTACAGCTCGTCCGTCCCGAGGCCGCACGGCTCCAGAAAGAGCTGGTGGCGCGGCTTGTCGGCAAAGCGGACGATCTTCGTCTCGATGCTCGGGCAGTAGCGCGGGCCGACGCCGGTGATGGAGCCGTCGAACAGCGGGCTGCGGTGCAGATTTTCGCGGATGACGGCGTGCGTGCGCTCGTTCGTCCACGTCAGCCAGCACACGGCCTGATTTTTCGGCGGCTCGCGGGTGGAAAACGAGAACGGCTCCGGATCGTCGTCGCCGCGCTGGACCTCCATTTTCGAGAAATCGACGCTGCGCGCGTTGATGCGCGGGGGCGTTCCGGTCTTGAACCGGCGCATGCGCAGGCCGAGGGCGCGCAGGCACTGGCTCAGCTCCGGCGCGGGGCGCAGACCGTCCGGCCCGGAGTGCAGGACGCACTGCCCGGTGATGACGGTGCTGTCGAGGTACGTCCCGGCCGCGACGACGACGGCGCGCACGCGGTATTCCGCGCCGAGCTGCGTCACGACGCCGCTGACGTGCCCGCCCTCCGTTCGGATCTCCGTGACGGCGGCCTGCTTGAGATAGAGGTTCGGCTCGCGCTCGAGCAGGCGCTTCATGTGCTCCTGATAGCGGCGGCGGTCTGCCTGCGCGCGCAGGGAGTGCACGGCCGGGCCCTTGCCGCGGTTGAGCATGCGGTACTGGATGCAGCAGGCGTCCGCCGCGCGGCCCATCTCGCCGCCGAGGGCGTCGAGCTCGCGCACGAGATGGCCCTTGCCCGTGCCGCCGATGGCCGGGTTGCAGGGCATGTTGCCCACGGCGTCCAGATTGATCGTGAACACGACGGCTTGCAGCCCCAGCCGCGCGGCCGCGAGACCGGCTTCGATCCCGGCATGGCCCGCGCCGATGACGGCAATGTCATAATTTCCTGCAAAATAGCTCATTTACGCTCATCTTTCTTTCAAATCACAGCGGTGACTGCTTGATCTTTGCATAGCGGCGGGGATAGGCCGGGGGCGTCGGGCGCTCCTTGCGGATGACGATGACGCAGCGCGGCGCGCCGTCGATGTCGTAGGTCTCCGTTTTTTCCACGCGGCCGCCCAGCCTTGCGATGCCGCGCTTCGCCTCCTCCAGCTCCTCGGCCGCAGCGGCGGCCTTCATGGCAAGGAAGTACCCGCCCGGCTTCACGAACGGCAGGCACAGCTCCGCCAGAATGTTCAGCCGTGCCACCGCGCGGGACGTCGCGATGTCATATTGCTCGCGCGCCTTGGCGGCATAGTCCTCCGCGCGGGAGCAGACGCACTGCGCCGGGACGTCCATGTCCCGCAGCGTTGCCTCCAGCCACGTCACGCGCTTGCCGAGGCTGTCGAGCAGCGTCAGGTCGAGGCTCGGCTCGCCGAGCTTCAGCGGCACGCCGGGGAAGCCCGCCCCGCAGCCGACGTCGATGACGCGCTTGCCTGAAAACGGCACGATGCGCAGCAGCGCGAGGCAGTCGGCAAAGTGCAGCTTTGCCACGGCCTGCGGCTCCGTGATGGCCGTCAGATTCATGACGCGGTTCTGCTCGAGCAGGCGCGCGCCGAAGTCGCACAGCTGCTCCGCCTGCGCCGCCGTCAGCGGCACACCGAGCGCTGCGCAGGAATCCAACAGGGTTTGCAGCATATTACGATACCTCCCGGTAAACCTGAATAACAATGCCTAGGTCGCAGAACGTTGCCCGGCCGGGGACCTGCAGCACGCGCACGGAGTCATACACCATGCCAAGCGCCGCGACGGTGCAGCCGGCGCTTGCCATCGCCACGGGCCAGAACCACACGAGCGGCACGCGCGCCAGCGCGAACCACAGCGCCGCGCCTACGAGCACGGGCGGGAGCAGCCGCACGGCAAGCACGGCGGCACGGCTCAGCTCCGCATTCGAGCCGACGCACGGGCGCCGCGCAAAGATGGAGCAGAACGGGGTCATCCGGCCGAACAGGGCCAGCAGCGGCCACGGCAGCAGATAGAGCACCCACTGCGCCGCGAGCGACACGGCGATGCTCTCCCCAATGGCGAGCAGCCACCTGCGCTGCCCGCCCTCGACGATCGGCTCCATCGCATCAAGGCCGCGCCATTTCCAGAGCGCGGCAAACAGGCCGATGACCGCGAGCGCGGAGAGCACCCGCAGGATGCGCCGGTGCCCGCGCTCCATGGAGAGGGAAATTTCCTCGATCTTTTCTTTCATATTCGCTCACTTCCCGACACAGAATCGCTCAAAAATGCGATTTGTGATATCCTCGCGGACCGTCCGCCCCGTGACCTCGCCGAGGGCGGCCATGGCCTCCTCCACGTCCGTGAGAACGGCGTCCGGTGTGACGCCGAGGCTGAGGCCGGTTTTCGCCCGTTCGATGGCGCGGGAGGCGCGGTCGAGCGCGCCGAACTGGCGCGGGTTGGTCAGGAGGGAGCCGTCACAGGCGTTTTCGCCGAGGAACCAGCCCTCGAGCAGGGCTGGCAGGGCGTCCAGCCCTGCGCCCGTGCGGGCCGAGACGGTCAGAACGGTGTCGAACGGCAGCTCGTCCGGCGAGACGGCGGCGGGCAGGTCTGATTTGTTGCACAGGGCCAGACTGCGCGGGGCGCATTTGGCCGCTTCGATGGCGCGGCGGTCCTCGTCCGTCAGGGGCTGCGAGGCGTCGCAGACGAACAGGGCCAGCTCCGCTTCGCGCGCGGCCTGCTCCGAGCGGGCCACGCCGAGGGCCTCGATGGCGTCCCCGGCCTCGCGGATACCGGCCGTGTCCGTCAGGCGCAGCAGCACGCGGCCGACGCGCACCGGCTCCTCGACGGTGTCGCGCGTCGTCCCGGCGATGTCCGTGACGATGACGCGGTCATAGCCCGCCAGCCGGTTCAGCAGCGATGATTTGCCTGCGTTCGGCTTGCCGAGCAGCACGGCGCGCACGCCCTGCCGCAGGTGGCGGCCCTTTTCGTAGGTTGCAAGCAGCTCTTGCAGCGCCGCGCCCGCGCGGTCCAGTGCTCCGCTCAGCTCCGCCGCGCCGAAGTCCTCGATGTCCTCGTCCGGATAGTCGAGCACGGCGTGGAAATGGCTGCACAGGTCCGTCAGCCCGTCATAGACCGGCCCGATGGCGCGCTTGAGCGCCCCGCCGAGCTGCCCTGCGGCGTTCGCGGCGGCGTCTGCCGTTTCAGCGTCAATGAGGTCGACGACGGCCTCGGCCTGCGTCAGGTCGAGCTTGCCGTTCAGGAAGGCCCGGCGCGTGAATTCGCCGGGTCCCGCCTGCCGCGCCCCGGCGGCCAGCAGTGCCTCCAGCCCGGCGGCCAGCATGGCGGGCGAGCCGTGGCACTGCAGCTCAACGGTCTCCTCGCCGGTGTAGCTGTGCGGCGCGCGGCACACGACGCCGAGGCACTCGTCAATGACGCGCCCCTGCCGGTCGTGCAGCAGGCCGAGGACGAGACGGCGGTCCGGCGCGTCCGCAAACGGCTGCTTCGGGGTGAAAACGCGGCCCGTCAGCGCGGCGCAGCCGGGCCCGGACAGGCGGAGAATGCCGATGGCGCAGGGCGCACGCCCCGTCGCAATGGCAGCAATGATGTCAGACATGATGTGATCCTTTCGAAAAATGCGGCGCTTCGCGCCTTGCCATGACACGGGAGGGAGGAACTTGCAGGTTTGTCCCTGCGCTCCTCCGGATGCGGCAGGTTTCCTGACTTGTCATTGCGAGGCCCCGAAGGGGCCGTGGCAATCTCGCGGTACGCACTCAGAACACAGGGAAGCCTTCGGCAAAATCGTAAGTGCCTGCTTGAGATTCCCACGTCGCTTCGCTCCTCGGAATGACAAATCGGAGGTGCGTGCCATTTTAGCGATGGCCTGAACCTATCGGCAGTGCCTCCAAGGCCCTCTCAGTCACCTTCGGTGACAGCTCTCCCAGAGGGAGAGCCAAGGGCTGCCCCATATGGATCAAAAATGGAGCGTATCTGCACGGATACGCTCCATAAACTTTCTTCCGTTCACCCGGCGAACGGGTAGCTATGCTCATAATAGCTCGCGCCGGCGAGGGAGCCGATGGGGGACAGGAGCATGAGCTTGCCGTTCTCGTCGGGGTACATCATCATATCGGCATTGACATTTTCGGCGCTGCGCGTCCATTCGAGCTGCTCCTGCCAGAGCGCGTCGTCGCCCATGGTGTCCGGATAGATGGAGCGGAAGCAGCGCTCGGCGGCATCGGCCGCGCCCGCCTCGAATTCCGCCTGCGTCACGCCGCACAGGTCGAGGATCTGCGCGTTCGTCAGACGCGTGCCGGTGATGCGGTCGAAGCAGTAGACCTGATGATAGGCGCAGTCGTTCGGGTAGGACGAGTGGGTGAGGAGCACGAGCACGTCGCCGCACCAGTGGCTCTCCCAGCCGATCTCGACGCACGTCGGGTCATAGCCCTGTGCCTGCGCGGTATGGGCCTCGTCGACGAGCGGCATAAGCTCGTCGGAAATGGCGGTGTTGATGAGCTCGGCGTCCTGCGTCTGGCAGTTCAGCTGCGGGATGCGGTAGGAATAGTCCTCGCCGCTCTCGTTCAGCAGGTCGGTGACGGCGTTTTCCTTCTGCATCTGCTCGCCGGTCGGCGCCCACGGGCCGGTGGATTCAGGCGCCTCGCTTTCGACGGGCGTTTCGTCCGTCCCCATGGGGAGCGTGGCGACTTGGGACGTGCCGCAGGACGCCAGCAGCAGGCAGAGCGCAGCCAGCAGCGCGGGAATGAGCTGTTTCATGAGAAAATTCCTCCTTGGATGTTCTGTTAGACGGGAAAGAAAGCGGGATGTTCCGGCGGGCAGTGACAGAGTGGAGCGTGAAACGCACAGACGCAATCGGTGCGTGCCGTTTTAACGGCAGCCGGTACGGGGCGGCAGTGCAGCACGGGGCGTCGAGGACGCCGCTCCCCTACAACGCCCCAATGATACAGGCCGCTCGGGGTTATCCCGGGCGGCCCGTCAGCATTATTGGGAATTTGCCGTGCGCTCTGCCTTCGCCAGTTTGCGCTCCTCCTTCGTGCGGAAGAAGCGCTCGAAGACCGGGATGAAGAACATGCACACGAACGCCGCCGTGAAGCCGCCGTTATACAGGCAGAAGCCGCCGTGCAGCAGGGGCACGCTCGTGACGAGCGTGAAGTGCAGCATACCGGCGAGGATGCCGAACGGCCAGCCATAGCGGCCGGAGATCGGCGAAAGACCGTTTGCAAAGCAGAGGCCGACGACGATGGCCTGTGCATTGATCGCGTGCGTATAGGCCTCGCCGACACAGAACCACTTGCCGAGGAACGACGCGGCAACATAGCCCACCATGATGGGCCAGACATTGCCGGGGTGGCTGCCGGAGCAGCAGCAGGCCAGCATGCAGAAGATGCAGCCGAACGTCACGGCGTTGAACGTCGCGCCGATGAGGTTATAATACAGCACGATGAACAGGCCGTAGATGCCGACGTTCATCAGGAACGCGGCATTGCCGTACTTCTGCGAGAAGTCGACGCTGTAGCCGGGGTCGCGGAGCAGACGCCAGTAGTCCTTCGGGCGGCAGCCCAGCACGAGCGCACCGACGATGCACAGGCCGAACACGCCGAAGCAGAACACATTGGCCACATTCCAGCTCGAGACGCCGAGATCGGTGCTCGCGCCGCCGGGCAGCGTGCCGCCGAGCGCCTGATAGAGCAGAGCGCGGACGAAGAAGGCCGTCAGGCCGACGGGCACCGCGGCGGAATAGAGGTCATAGCCCTTGTGCATCTTCGGGGAGTGGACCAGCCCGGCGGGCAGGCAGAAGCCGATGAACAGGCCGATGGCGACCGCCAGCAGGATGCCCTGCCAGCGGAAGCCGACGACATCCGCATGGGGATAGCGGATCATCAGGTCCGTGAACAGCGGGCAGATGCCGGTCGTGAAGACCATGGCGTTGATCTGGTTCGCGGGATTTTCGCGCTTGACCAGGCAGTACAGCAGCACGCCAAGGAAGCCGAACCAGAGGTTCAGGATGTTGACGCCCCAGAAGCAGAACCCGGCCGTCAGCAGAAAGGCGAGGCACGACGTGGCGTTGACCTTGACCTTCGGGAGGCTGTAGAGGGCCGTGAGGACGAGGCAGACGAGGCCCGCATTCAGGAACGTTCCGGCGTAGCCGCCGTTATCAAAATAGTTGGTCGAGACCTTCGAGGACTCCGTCATGATGCGGCGCAGACCGGTGAACATCTCCGCGCGGTCCGGCGCGATGAAGGCGGAGCAGAAGAAGGCGAAGGTAAATGCGGCGAACAGAAGCCTGAGGAAGCTGCTCGCCGAAAGCTGCTTCAGCTTATGCATGATTCTCTCTCAACTTTCCCGTCCGAAAATCAGACGCGCTCGGCAGCTTCGATGACATGCTTCATGAGGACGGACGTCGTCACGCTGCCCACACCGCCGGGGACGGGGGTGATGGCCTCGACGATCGGCTCGACCTCGGCATAGACCGCATCGCCCGCAATGGCGCCCAGACCGCCGCGCGCGTTCGGCTTGTTCTCATCCCAGTTGATGGAGACGTCGATGACGACCTGACCGGGACGGACATAGTCCTTCGTCAGGGAGTTCAGCACGCCCGCTGCGGAGACGAGGATATCGGCCTTGCGGCAAACTTCAGCGGTGTTGACGGTCTTGGTGTGGCAGACGGTCACAGTGGCATTCTTGCCCATGAGCATCATCGCGGCAGGCTTGCCGACGACGAGGCTGCGCCCGATGACGACGGCGTTCTTGCCCTTGCAGTCGATGCCGTAGTAGTCCAGGATCTCCATACAGGCGGCGGGGGTGCAGGGGGCAAAGCCCAGATCGCTGCGGCCCTCGAACACACCGGCGTTCGACAGGTCGGTCATGCAGTCGACGTCCTTCTTCGGGTCGAGGCGGTTGCAGATCTCATTCTGGTCAGCCTTGAGATGCTTCGGCAGCGGACGGAACATCAGAACGCCGTGGATGGCGTCGTTGGCGTTGATCTCGTCGATGAGCTTGAGCAGGTCCTCCTTGGAGGCATCCTCCGGCAGGACAAACTTCTGTACGTTGATGCCGATGAGCTCGGCGCGCTTCGTTGCGCCCTTCTCATAGGACAGATCGCTGGGGTTCTCGCCCACGCGGACGATGCCGAGCGTGGGAACGACGCCCTTTTCCTTCAGCGCATTTGCGCGCTCGATGAGCTTTGCATTCAGTGCATCGGTAACTTCTTTGCCCAGTAACTGCTTTGCCATGATATGTTTTCTCCTTTTTGAGATAAGATTTGGGTTTGAAATTTGGAAGGGTCGGCGACATGCACCGCCTTATTTCTGCGACATGAGGCTCTCAAGTTTGTCATTGCGAGGAGCGAAGCGACGTGGCAATCTCACGCAGGCAATTACGATTTCGCCGGGAGTTTCCAGTGATCCAACCGGGTACTGCGAGATTGCCACGGCCCCTTTGGGGCCTCGCAATGACAAACCTTTGGTCTTCACCATTTTAACGGCAGTCCGTTTATTGCGCAGGTGCAGCGCCGGGCGGGGTAAGCCCTGCCCTCGCGAATGTCGTTATATTATATTACTTGAAGAAGCCGTTCTTGACGGTCTCGAAGATCTCGTCGGCCTTTTTGCCGCAGGTATCGAGCATCTTCAGGCAATAGGCGTTCATTTCCTCGGCCTTTTCGCGGTTCTGAAGCGTCTTGGTATTGATGAAGACGTTCAGGGACGCGGCCTGCAGGGCGGCCTTGACAATGACGGCGCCGCAGCCCGCGTCGGACACGGCGAGGCGGCTGCCCTTCGCAGCAAAGACGGCGATGGCATCCATGGACTCACAGCACAGCTCCATGATGTGCATCGGGACCCTGCAGGCGGTGACGGTGGCGTCCTCGAGCACCGCGGCGCGGTTGGGATCGTCCTTCGGGATGCCATAGGCCTTGGCCAGCGGGACGAAGCCCTCGGCATCGGCGGGGACCTGATCGAGCAGCTCGTTCTGCAGCAGGTCGCACTTGCCCTTCAGGGCGAGGATCTCGGCCTCGACATCGGCATACTTCTTCTTGCCGACGGTCAGGGAGCCGACCATGTTGCCCAGCGCGGTGCCGAGCGCCGCGACAAGGGCCGCCGCGCCGCCGCCGCCGGGAGCGGGCTCGTTGGAAGCAAGGACCGTGACAAATTCACGGCAGGATTTTGTCGTCATATCCATAAGAATATTCTCCTTTGAATTTGTGAGGGGTTTGAACCGGCCGCCGCTGGGGCATGCTGCGGCATATTGTGCGGAAAGCCGCCGATGGAGTATGTAGCGGCGCTCAGTGAGCGCCATTGACAGCTGCACGTCTGATAGCACCATCGTCGACCGCGCAATGCTCCCAGATTTGTCATTGCGAGGGCGCTTTGCGCCCGTGGCAATCTCGTGCAGGCAGTCGCAATTTCGCCGATGGCTTTCCCGTAATCCAGCCGGGTACTGCGAGATTGCCACGTCGGCCTGCGGCCTCCTCGCAATGACACGTCAGGGTAGTACTGCGGTGCACCAGCGCCCTCGCGCGGTTAAATGGCCCTGTACAAGGCGGTCAGTGACCGCCGCTACAGACGCAATCGGTGCGTACCGTTTTATCGGCAGCCGATACGAATCGTCAGCATTGCGCCGTGGGCAGGGAATCCGAAAAACTCCGGCGGGGATTCCGCCGGAGTTTATGGCATTTTTCGTGAGTTGTCTTAATTAGAACAGGCCGGAGATCTTGCCGTTCTCGTCCACGTCGATGCGCTCGGCAGCGGGGACCTTCGGCAGGCCGGGCATGGTCATGATCTCACCGGTGAGGGCAACGAGGAAGCCTGCGCCCGCGGAGACCTTGACATTGCGCACGGTGACGGTGAAGCCCTTCGGCGCGCCCAGCTTCGTGGGATCGTCGGAGAAGGAATACTGCGTCTTGGCCATGCAGATGGGCATCTTGTCGTAGCCCAGCTCGGTCAGAGCCTTGATCTGCTTCTCGGCGTTCGGCGTGAAGGCCACGTCGTCGCCATGGTAGATCTTCGTGACGATGTCGCGGATCTTTTCCTTGATGGGCTTGTCGAGCTCATAGGAGAAGGTGAAGTCGTTCGGCTGGTCGCACAGACGGATGACCTCGTTGGCCAGCGCGATGCCGCCTTCGCCGCCCTTGCCCCAAACCTCGGACAGAGCAACGTTGACGCCCAGCTCGCGGCACTTATCCTCGACGAGCTTCAGCTCGGCCTCGGTGTCCTGCGGGAAGCGGTTGATGGCCACAACGCACGGCAGCTTGTAGACCTTGGTGATGTTCCCGACATGCTGCAGCAGGTTGGGCAGGCCCTTCTCCAGAGCCTCGAGGTTCTCGACGCCGGTCTCGGCCTTCGGCACGCCGCCGTTGTACTTCAGGGCGCGGACGGTGGCAACGAGGACGACGCAGCTCGGCTTCAGGCCGGCCATGCGGCACTTGATGTCGAGGAACTTCTCAGCACCCAGGTCAGCGCCGAAGCCGGCCTCGGTGATGGTGTAGTCGGACAGGTGCATGGCGATCTTCGTCGCGGTGACGGAGTTGCAGCCATGGGCGATGTTGGCGAACGGGCCGCCGTGGACGAAGGCCGGAGTGTGCTCGAGCGTCTGCACGAGGTTCGGCTTCAGAGCGTCCTTCAGCAGGGCGGTCATGGCGCCCTGGGCGTTCAGGTCACCGGCGGTGACGGGCTTCTCGTCGTAAGTATAGCCGACGACCAGGCGGGACAGGCGGGCCTTCAGGTCCGTGATGTCGGAAGCCAGGCAGAGAACTGCCATGATCTCGGAGGCGACGGTGATGTCGAAGCCGTCCTCACGCGGGGTGCCGTTGACGCGGCCGCCGAGGCCGTCGACGACGAAGCGGAGCTGACGGTCGTTCATATCGACGCAGCGGCGCCAGGTGATGCGGCGCGGGTCGATGTTCAGGCGATTGCCCTGATAAATATGGTTATCCAGCATGGCAGCCAGCAGGTTGTTGGCAGCGCCGATGGCGTGGAAGTCGCCGGTGAAGTGCAGGTTGATATCCTCCATCGGGACGACCTGCGCATAGCCGCCGCCGGCCGCGCCGCCCTTGACGCCGAAGACCGGGCCGAGGGACGGCTCACGCAGAGCGACAAGGACGTTCTTGCCGAGCTTGCGCATACCGTCGGCCAGGCCGACCGTCGTGGTGGTCTTGCCTTCGCCTGCGGGGGTGGGGTTGATGGCGGTGACGAGGACGAGCTTGCCCTGGGTGTGGGTCTCTTCCTTCAGGATGCTGTAGTCGACCTTGGCCTTGTACTTGCCGTACTGCTCCAGATACTTCTCGTCGATTCCCGCGGTCTTGGCGACCTCGGTGATGGGCTGCATGGTGGTTTCCTGTGCGATTTCGATGTCAGACTTAAAACTCATGATGGATGTTCTCCTTCCAAAAAATTTGCTCGGGGCCGTCGGAATGGCACCGGCGGGATGAGTTTTGTCATACCGCTGCCCGTTGGAGTGGTTCACGGTATCGTATAAAAACAATCGATATGTTTTTATCGGTTCGGATTATATCACCATATCCGGTTCTTGTCAACAAAAATTTGCGTAAAATTTTCCCTTTTTTTCGCGGATTTGCACGAATTCCGATGTCCGGCCGCCGGATGACGGATGGGTGGCACAATGTGCAAGATCAGGGGACAGGGGCGGGAAGATTTTGAAGGGGAAGGTGCAAAAATTGGGACGCTGCACAGGGCATCGACGGGGCGCTGCAGGGGAAGGGACAGCCGGGCCCGGCGCTGCACTGCCGAGCCGAACAGGGCAGCGTTAAAACGGAAACAGTCCCCCGAATTGTCATTGCGAGGCCCCAACGGGGCCGTGGCAATCTCGGGAAGGCAGTTGCGTTTTCGCCGATAGCTGCCCCACTATCCAACCGGGTACTGCGAGATTGCCACGGGCGCGAAGCGCCCTCGCAATGACAAGCTTGGGAGCCTTACACATTCGCCGGAAATACCTCCAGATTTGCAGCTGCCAAAGGCGGTCACTGACCGCCGCTACAGACGCAATTGGTGCATACCGTTTTCACGGTGGCCTGTACAAATCGGCAGTGCCTCCCCGAGATTGCCACGTCGGCTGCGCCTCCTCGCAATGACAAACCTGGAGGCCTTGACGGCGCATATTGCCAGCCTGCATGGCGGTCACTGTCCTATGGACAAAAGTGATATTCCGGGCTTTGCCCGGTGTGATATTTTCCTGTTCGGAAAGTGATATAAAAGCCTCGCGGCTTTTGTGATATTATATTCGCCGGTGAAACTGCCGCAGGCAATATCACGATGCGAAGCATAATATCACTGTCCGAAGGACAATATCACTCGCCGTCAGGCGAATATAACTGAGGCGCACTTCCGGAGTGCGCCTCTTGTGCGGCCTCCTGTTTTTTGCGGGAACTTCCGGTGCGCTGCTGCGTCTAACCAGCAGAACATCTGCAAAGGAGGAATCACGCATGAAGCTGAAACAACTTATCTGCCTGCTACTGGCAGCGGTGGTGCTCGGCGCCTGCGGCAGTCCTGCCGGACCGACGGAAGCAACGGAGGAAACAAAGCCGACTGATGCCTGGCTGGACCCGGTTGTTCCGACGGATGCTGCCGAATCGTTGGGAAAGCCGGAGCCGGTCGAGGATCTGACCGTGCCGGATCAGACCGCCGCTGTGGGTGGGGCGAATTTTGCACTCGATCTGCTGCGCGGCGCAGCAAAGCCGGATGCCACAACGATCCTCTCACCGTATTCCGCCCTGCTGGCCCTCGGCATGGCCGCAAACGGTGCAGGCGGCCGAACGCTGGAGGAGATGGAATACGCGCTTGGCGCAAGGCTGGAGGATCTGAATGCCTGGCTTGCTTCCTGCCGCGCGGCGGAGGACGGCGAGGTCGTCTCGGCGAACTCACTTTGGACCAGAGAAAGTCTGCAGCTTCTTCCGGAATTTCAAAAGGCCGTTGAACAGAATTACGGCGCGGAGGTCCATGCAGGAGAAATCAGCGCGGCGGCAATCAACGAATGGGTCAGTGAGAATACGAAGGGGCGCATCAAAAAGCTCCTGGAGCAGGACAATGAAGCGATCCAGACCTATCTGATCAACGCCATGACGTTCGACGCGGAGTGGGCTTCGCCTTATGAGCCGGAGGCCTGCAAGGAAGGAACCTTCCATGCGAGCGACGGCAGGGAACAGACGGCAACCTATCTATACAGTGAGGAACGCAGCTACCTTGAGGTCGCGGGCGCAACGGGCTTTGTAAAGCACTATTCCGGCGGACGCTATTCCTTTGCGGGCCTGCTCCCGGCCGAGGGCAGTACCCCGGAGGCTCTGCTGGAGGCACTTGACGGCGAGACGCTGCTGCAGGCAATCTGTAATCCGCAATCGAAAACGGTCTACACGCGTATGCCGAAATTTACCGCTGCGACCACGGCAGAGCTCAAGCCGGTGCTGGAGCGTATGGGCATGCAGGCGGCCTTTACGGACGCTGCGGATTTCTCGCTGCTGTCTGACACGCCTCTGAAGATCGACGCCGTCCAGCAGAAGACCTATCTGCAGGTCGATGAGAGCGGCACGATCGGCGCGGCCGTGACGAGCATACCGATGATGGAGGCAACGGCGGTCCAGACCGAGGAGCCCAAGACGGTCTATCTCACGCGCCCGTATCTCTGCGTGATCTTCGACCATGAGACGCAGAGCATTGTGTTCCTGGGCATTGTGAATCAGGTGTCCTGACGGAACCAAACCCGTGCACGAAAAAAACGTGCACGGGTTGACTTTT
>OJSD01003332.1_pt1 | contig 13287 bp, 8 predicted proteins | sample 1599391 | NCBI WGS metagenome assembly OJSD01 (sample SAMN04168656, study PRJEB22393) | human gut metagenome | biome: human gut microbiome; feature: stool | host: Homo sapiens | collected 2014-03-17 | reverse complement strand
TCCTGCCCGATGACATACTGGTCGAGGAACTCCTTGATCTGCGCCGGCTTGAGCAACTCCTCCATCTTGAAAGGTGCCGCAGCGGCACGCCGCTGCTCCGAGGCCACGTCGTTCTCAACGATGATCTTATAGCCGTTCTCGATACATTTGTTGCAGATATTGGCACCGTCCACGCCCTGGAACATGATCTCCACATCCCCGCGCTTGGCACCGCAGAACGAGCAGCTGTCGCCGCCCGTTCCGCCCCGATGGTTATTGTTGTTCTTATTCTGTGCCATCACTTCACGCGTTTTGAAAGTACCTCGTCGATCAGCCCGTACTCCTTCGCCTCGCGGGCCGAAAGCCAGTAATCGCGGTCGGCGTCCTTTTCGATCTTCCTGACCGAGACGCCCGAATGCGCCGCGAGTATCTCGTACAGCTCACGCTTGGTTTTCATGATCTCGCGCGCCGTGATCTCGATGTCCGACGCCTGTCCCTGCGCCCCGCCCAGCGGCTGGTGGATCATCACCCGCGAATGGGGCAGCGCCGAGCGCTTGCCCTTGGCGCCGGCAGTCAGGAGCACGGCTCCCATCGAGGCCGCCAGCCCGGTGCAGATGGTCGCCACGTCGGAATTGACGAGCTGCATGGTGTCGTAAATACCCAATCCGGCCGAAACCGACCCGCCGGGTGAATTAATATATATCTGTATGTCCTTTTCGGGATCGACCGATTCGAGGAAAAGCAACTGTGCCTGGATGATATTGGCCGCGTCGTCGTAGATCGGCGCGCCGAGGAAGATGATGCGATCCATCATCAGGCGCGAAAAGACATCCATCGTTGCGATGTTCAGCTGACGCTCCTCGATGATCGTCGGCGACACATACGATGCGCTGACCGACTGGAAGTCATGCAGTTTCAGCGAACTGATACCGCAATGGTTCCGTGCGTATTTTTCAAATTCTGACATATTGTGAAGAGTTTTCATCAAACAAAAGGACTTTGCAAACATCACGCCTGCAAAGTCCAAAGATAAGATTTTTTCCGCAAATACTAAAGTGCCTGGGCCAATTTAGCGAAATCCTCCGCAGATACGGCTTTTTCCGTCACCTTGATCTTCGATTTCACATCTTCGACGACCTTCGCTTCGTAGAGCTTCTCGTAAATCTTCTGGCCCTGATCCTTGTCGGCGAGGATCTTCTCGGCATAGCCGGCGAGCATATCCTCGGGCGCCGACGGCATCCCGTACTGCGCGAACTGCGCGGCGGCCAGCGACTTGGCCTCGGCGAGCGCCTCCTCCTTTGTTACGGAGAGGTTGTCCTGCTTGATGAAATGCTTCTGGAGGTAATTCCACGTGAACATCTTGAGGAACTGGTCGAAATCCTTGTCAATATCCTCCATCGAGAACTTGCCTTCGTTGATGGTAAAGAGCCAGCGCTTGAGGAATTTCTCGGGCATCTTCAGCGCGGCCTTCTTCACGAGGTAGTCACGCAGCTGGAGCGTGAAGAGGTAATCGCTTTCGCGGCGGAGCTCCTGCCCGATTTGTGCGTCGATGAACTTATCCAGCCCGGCCTCGTCGGTAACCTCGCCTGCGGGGAAGGCCATCTTGAAGAACTCCTCGTTCAGCTCCGGTTCGGCGAACTTGCGGATCTTGGTGATCTCCAGCGAGAATTCGGGGTTGATGCCCTCCAACTCGTCCTCCTTGACCTGCAGCACGGCAGCACGCTGCGACGGGTTCTTGTAAAGTTCGTTGACGTTGACCGTGGTCTTGAAGCCCACCTTCTTGCCGATGAACGGCTTGCGCTCCTCCTCCGACATCGAGATCAACCCGACGTAAGCGTCGGCAACGTTCATCTCGCCGTTGTCGAGCGTTACGGACAGCGCCTCGTCCGAGGTCACCTCGTCGGCGTCGACCAGGCGGCCGAAACGGCGCAGGTAGTTGGCACGGTAGTCGTCGTGCATCTTCTTGTCGACCTTGATCTTGTGGTAGGTCACTTTATCCTTGTCCGAAAGATCGAGTTTGATCTCGGGAGCCTCGCCGATCTCGAACACGAAATCGAACTCCTTGCCGTTTTCGAAATCGAAATCGCCCTGCTCCTCCGAAGGGATCACGTCGCCCAGGTAGTCGATCTTCTCCTTCTGGAGATATTCGAACACGGCGTTCGACGCCGTGCGGTACGACTGTTCGGCCAGCACGCCCTTGCCGTACATCTTCTTGACAAGGCCCATGGGCACCATGCCGGGACGGAAACCGGGGATATTGGCCTTGCGCTTGTACTCGCGCAGCTCCTTCTCGACGGCCTGGCCGTAATCCTCCTCGCCCACCGTCACCCGGAGCAGCGAGTTGTTTTCTTCGCGTTGTTCTCTTACGATCTTCATAATGAATGGTTGCTATATTGTTGTTATCCTATTTTCCGTTCCGAAATCGGGTTGCAAAGATAGCGATTTTCACCGAGAAAGCAACAATTTTTTCTAAAATATATGTGTACCAGCCTATTCTGCGGCAGGCAGGTCGCGCTGCACGGTAACAGCATACCCGTCCATCTGGGCGAGGTAAGCTTCGATGCGTCCTGCGGCGAGCTCGCCCTGCGACGGTGCGACGACGGCACCGAGCCGTTGTTCAAACGGCGCCGCGAGCGACGGCAGCAACTGAGAGACGAAATAGCGGGCATCGGCGAGCGCCGCGTCGGTGTACTCGCGTTCGTAGACTGCCGTATACTTTTCGGCCAGCGCCGGAAGCCGGGGATTGAAATTCACGTTGACCAGCATCCCGCCGCCGCGCGGGGCACGCGCCAGCCCGACGATGTTGTCCGACAAAGGCTCCACGCCGCAATCGCCGCCGAGGCCGTCGACCAAAAGCGAAATATCGCGGAACCAAAAGCTTTCGTCCACGGGCATTTCGATTTCGAACGTCACCGTACGCCCCTCGGTGTCTTTGCGGATCCGGGCACCTTCGCGCATGGCGACATATTCGTAAACCTCGTCCCACGAAGCGACCCAGAGCGCGTCGCTGCCGGCTTTGCCATAAAGGCGGTAAACCTTTTCGAGCATCTCCGCATAGCTCCTGTCGCCGCGGTGGATCGTAAGTCCGACCCAATACGGGTTGCCGGAAACCGCCTGTTCGGCCAACTCGGCCAGTTTTTTATCGGGATCGGAATTGTTGCCGCCACCGTAGGTCTGCCCTTTGCGCAAATCGCCGCACGTGTGCAAATAAATGCGGGTCTGCCACGCGAGGGAGTTGCGGGTAAAATGGATCAGATCGGATTGCTGCGCCGCCTCGGCATAGGCCTCGTTACCGTCGGGAAGCCCCAGTACTTTCATCCGCAGCCCGAGTTTTTCACAGACTTTGTCGTAGTCGTCGCGGAAACCCTGCGCGATCAGCGCCGGGTCGGCCTTGCCGTAAACCCGCTCGTCGACGTTGTGGAAAAGCATCGAAACGCCGAAATCGGAGAGCAGGCGCAACTCTTCCCACGAAATATACATGCTGTTGGCACCTGTCCGGACAAGGTCTTTGACATAGGTATTGGCGGGATCATCCGCCCTGCCCCAGGTAGGCCAAACGGAACAGCTGAACCCGAAGCGGCGGTCGTTGCCGCAGCCGTCGGTCATCACAAGCGCATGGTCAGGGACATAACCCGAGGTGGGGATGCCGTCCAAATGGCGGAATTCCCGGTCGTCGATCCACCTGGCATTGATCAAGCTCCAGACGAGGGAGTAAGCCGTGACATAGGAATCGTCGCAGGTAAATGTAAACGCGAAATGTTTGTCGTATTTGAGGGGTGCGAAGCGCAGCGAAACGTCGTCCGGGGACACCCCGTCCGGAAGCGAGAACCGCAGCCGTACGATATTGCCGGCACCCCCGGCACGGCTCAGGCCGAGGGGGGGGGAATCGCCGCATTCGCGGAGGCACAGTCGATTCCGCCCGAAAAACCGACAGCATATACGTCCTGCCGGGGATAGTCGGCCTTTTTCCGGAACCTGACGTCGAGACGGGCACCGAAAGGGGCGGACACACCGACCTCTTTCGCCCACGGCAGCGAAGCGATCTGCTCGGTCTGTGTCCGTCCGTCGGCAGCGATATAAGATGCCTGAAGGGTGAACAGTGCGGTCAGGTCGGCACCGCCGTCGAAACGGTAAGTCAGCGGCGTGGTGTCGGGATCGGTCGTCTGCGGTTGTTTCGGGATACGGATACAAGCCACGATGAATGCAGCAGCGAGTAAAGGCAGAAAGAACCTGGGAAATATTTTACTCATAAGGGACGCAAGGTTTGTGCAAAGATAGGCAAAAAATTCGTCATATGCCGGGTTTTTCGTATCTTTGCATCCGATGTTCAAAAAGAGAAAATGAAAAAGTTCGCAAGCGTTCTGTTATTCGGCCTGCTGCTCGCGTCGTGCGGCGGAAATCAGGCCCGTGCCAAACGCCCCGAGGCTCCTGTCGCGCCGAAAGAATACACGTACAGCGTCCGCGCGGTATATCCTCACCCGACGACCAGTTATACGCAGGGGCTGCAATTCGCCGACGGCATGCTGTGGGAAGGCACCGGGGAGCACGGCGAGTCGGTCGTGCAGACCCTCGACCTCGAAACCGGGCGCACGGAGGTGTTCGCACGGCTGCCGCAGGAGGATTTCGGCGAAGGGATCACGCTGCTCGACGGCAAGTTGTACCAGCTCACGTGGCAATCGAACAAAGCCTATGTCTACGACCTGAAAACAGGCAAGAAAATCAAGGAGTTCCGCTACCCCGGCGAAGGCTGGGGACTGACCACCGACGGGCAAAAGCTCTACATGTCGGACGGCACGGCCAATATCTACACGCTCGACCCTGCGACGTTCAAACGCGAGAAACGCACGACGGTGACGCTCAAAGGCATGGCGATCAATTTCCTCAACGAGCTGGAGTGGATCGACGGCAAGTTGTGGGCCAACGTCTACACGACCGACCAGATCGTCATCATCGACCCGGCGACAGGCGTGGTCGAAGGGGTCGTAGACCTCACGGGACTGTTGCCCGACGAGGAGGTTACGCCCACGACCGACGTACTGAACGGCATCGCATACGATGCCGCCGGGAAGCGCATCTTCGTGACCGGCAAGAACTGGAGCAAACTCTTCGAAATAGAAATCATCGGAAAGTAAATGGCAAACAAGTTATACGAGGCGCTCGAATCCCGCATCCTGCTGCTCGACGGCGGCTTCGGCACCATGGTGCAGCAGTACGGATTCACGGAGGAGGATTACCGCGGCGAACGGTTCCGCGACTGGAACGTACTGCTCAAAGGCTGCAACGACCTGCTGGCGGTGACACGCCCCGGGGCGGTGCGCGAAATACACGTAAAATACCTGCAGGCGGGCGCCGACATCATCGAGACCGACTCTTTCAACGCCAACGCCGTGTCGCTGGCCGACTACGGGCTGGAGGCATACGCCTATGAGATTTCGCGTGCGGCGGCCGGGGTGGCACGCAGCGCAGCCGACGAATTCACGGCCCGCAACCCGCTCAAACCCCGTTTCGTGGCGGGCTCGATGGGCCCGACCAACCGCACGGCCTCGATGTCGGCCGACGTCGGGAACCCCGCAGCCCGCGAGGTGACCTTCACACAGCTGGCCGAAGCCTACACCGACCAGGCGCGCGGCCTCGTGGACGGCGGCGCGGATATCCTGCTGGTCGAAACCGTTTTCGACACGCTCAACGCCAAGGCCGCCCTCTACGCCATCGACACGCTGGCCGCACAGCTCGGACGCGCAATCCCCGTCATGGTCTCGGGCACGCTGGCCGACGCCAGCGGCCGCACCCTCTCGGGACAGACCGTCGAGGCTTTCTACGCCTCGGTATCGCATGCGCGGCTCCTCTCCGTCGGCTTCAACTGCGCCTATGGCGCCCGACAACTGATGCCCTACCTCGAACGGCTGGCCGCGGTGGCCGAATTCCGCATCTCGGCACACCCCAACGCCGGGCTCCCCAATGTCATGGGCGGCTACGACGAAACACCCGAGATGTTCGCCCGCGACGTCGGCGAATACATGCGCCGCGGGCTGGTAAACATCGTCGGCGGATGCTGCGGCACCACGCCGGCACATATCTTCGAGCTGGCGAAGATCGCAGGGAACTACGCCCCGCGCCCCGTGCCGGCACCCAAACATGTCACGACGCTGAGCGGCCTCGAACCGCTGCGCATCGTCCCCGAAGCCAATTTCGTGAACGTCGGCGAACGCACCAACGTCGCAGGCTCGGCCAAATTCGCGCGGCTGATCCGCGAAGGCAACTACGAGGAGGCGCTCTCCGTCGCCCGCGCCCAGGTCGACGCCGGGGCACAGATCGTCGACGTCTGCATGGACGACGGGCTGATCGACGGTGCGGAGGCCATGCGCACGTTCCTCAACCTGATGGCGTCGGAACCCGAGATAGCCCGCGTGCCGGCGATGATCGACTCGTCGAAATGGGAGGTGCTCGTGGCCGGGTTGCAGGTCACACAGGGCAAGGCCGTCGTGAACTCCATATCGCTCAAGGAGGGCGAAGCCGAATTCCTGCGCCGCGCGCAGGAGATACACCGCTACGGTGCGGCCGCCGTGGTGATGCTCTTCGACGAGCGGGGACAGGCCGACACCTACGAACGTAAGACGGAGGTGGCCTCACGCGCCTACAAACTGCTCACCGATGCGGGATTCCCTGCCGAGGACATCATCTTCGACCCCAACGTGCTGGCCGTGGCGACGGGAATCCCCGAGCACGACAGCTATGCCAAAGCCTTTATCGACGCCACGCGCTGGATCAAGCACAACCTGCCCCATGCCAAGGTCTCGGGCGGCGTGTCGAACCTCTCGTTCGCCTTCCGCGGCAACAACGCCGTGCGCGAAGCGATGCACTCGGCGTTCCTCTACCACGCCATCCGCGCGGGCATGGACATGGGCATCGTCAACCCGCAAATGGTGAAGATATACAGCGAGATCGAACCCGAACTGCTCCAACGCGTCGAGGACGTGATCCTCTGCCGCCGGGCCGACGCCGCCGAACGGCTCACCGAATATGCGCAGCAGGTGCGCACCACGGCCGAAACCCAGCCGCAGGCCCCCGACGCATGGCGCGCGGGAACGCTCGCCGAGCGGATCGGCCACGCCATGCTCAAGGGCGTAGCGGACTACATCGAGCAGGACGCGCTGGAGGGCTACGAAGCCCTCGGAACGCCGATGGCCGTGATCGACACCCTGCTGATGCCCGCCATGGAGCGGGTCGGCACGCTCTTCGGCGAGGGTAAGATGTTCCTGCCGCAGGTCGTGAAGACCGCCCGCGTGATGAAGCGCGCCGTAGCGGCCCTGACCCCCTACATCGAGCAAGGCGGCGCCCAGACCCCGCACAACGCGGGCAAGGTGCTGATCGCCACGGTCAAAGGCGACGTACACGACATCGGCAAGAATATCGTGGCAGTCGTGATGGCCTGCAACGGATACGAGATAAAGGACCTCGGCGTGATGGTCGAATCGCAGCGGATCGTCGAAGAGGCCGTAGCGTGGGGCGCCGACTGCATCTGCCTGAGCGGCCTGATCACCCCGTCGCTCGACGAGATGGCCCACGTCTGCGAGGAGCTGGAACGCCGCGCACTGCGCCTTCCGGTCATCATCGGCGGCGCGACGACCTCGAACCTGCATACCGCCGTGAAGATCGCCCCGGTCTATTCGGGATTGGTGATACACTCGCCCAACGCCAGCCGCAACAGCCAGATTCTGGCGCAGCTGCTCGGTCCCGACGGCCAGCTGTACGCCGACAAGGTCCGCGCCGACCAGCAGGCGCTGCGCAGCGACTACCTGCGCGCCGAACGCACCCGGAACCTGATTCCGATCGTCGAGGTCCGCAAGACCCGCAAAGGCGCCGCCCCGCACCTGCCCGTCGAGCCGCTGCACCCCGGCCGCATGGTCTTCCCCGACTTCGACGTCGCCGACGCCGAACCCTATATCGACTGGAGCTTCTTCTTCGCGGCATGGGGTCTCAAGGGACGCTATCCCGAAATCCTCGACCACCCCGAAAAAGGCGCCGAAGCGCGCAAGGTCTTCGCCGACGCCGAGGCCCTGCTGGCCCGCATCCGCGACGAGCGGCTGCTCACGCTGCAGGCCGCCGTGGGGATCTTCCCGGCGCGCGCAGAGGGCGACGACATCTGGATCACCGACCAGAAAGGCCGCGAACGCCGGCTGGCGATGCTCCGCAACCAGACGCGCGGGGAGGAGAACCGCTCGCTGGCGGACTGCATCGCGCCGCACAGCGACTGGATCGGCTGTTTCGCCGTCACCGCCGGCATCGGACTCAGGGAACTCTGCGAAAAATTCCGCGCCGAGGGCGACGACTACGGCGCCATCATGGCCAAACTGCTGGCCGACCGGCTCACCGAAGCCTTCGCCGAAGCCGTGCACACGTTCGTGCGGCGGCAGATGTGGGGTTACGAAACGGGCGAGCCGCTCACGCCGCAGCAGACCGTCCGCGGCCAGTACCGCGGCCGCCGCATGGCCTTCGGCTATCCCGCGTCGCCCGACCATTCGCTCAAGCGCGAGGTCTTCGACCTGCTGTCGGTCGAAATGACGACGGGCATGAAGCTCACCGAGAATTACATGATCGATCCCGGCGAAGCGCTCTGCGGACTGATGTTCGCCGACGCCGACTACTTCTCCGTAGGCACGATCGACACCAAGCAGCTGCTCGACTACGCCCGGCGGCGCGGCATGGAGGTCGAAGAGATCAAGAAACTGATACCCAATAATATTTAACGCGCGGGAACGCCCCGGCGGCCCCGCCCGCCGAACCAAAGCAACAACAGACCGAACCATGAATGTTCTGGACATAATCAATACGGCCATCGCCGAACACCGCACGCGCTTCGCGTTCGAACTGCTCCCGCCCCTCAAGGGCGACGGCATGGGCGGCGTATTCGCGGCCATCGACCGGCTCATCGGATTCGACCCGGCCTACATCAACGTCACCTTCCACCGCGAGGGAATCAAGCAGTCCGTGCGTCCGGACGGAGGCATCGACTGGCACGTGGTGCGCCGCCGTCCCGGCACGGTGGGCATCTCGGCCGCCATTCAGAAGAAGTACGGCGTCGAAGTCGTGCCGCACCTGATCTGCGGCGGACAGTCGAAATACGACATCGAAGACGCGCTGATCGACCTCGACTTCCTCGGCCTGCACAACGTACTGGCGCTCAGGGGCGACAAATCGCAGAACGAGAAGTTCTTCATGCCCCACCCGCAGGGCCATTCGCACGCCGTGGACCTCGTGCGGCAGATCGCGGCCATGAACCGCGGCGAATTCGTGGACGGCGAGGTCGAGGAGTGCCACCACTCGAAATTCTCGATCGGCGTGGCCGGCTACCCCGAAGGGCACGAAGAGTCCCCCTCGCCCGAAGCCGACATCGCCGCCCTCAAGGCGAAGATCGACGCCGGAGCCGGGTACATCGTCACACAGCTCTTCTACGACAACGCCCGCTTTTTCGACTTCGTGCGCCGCTGCCGCGAAGCGGGCATCGCGGTGCCGATCATCCCCGGCATCAAACCCCTCTCGACACTGCGCCACCTGACGCTGCTGCCGCAGACCTTCGGCTGCCGCATTCCCGAAGAGCTGGAACGCGAAGTCCTGCGCCACCGGGAGGACCCGAAGGCGATCCGCGAAGTCGGCACCGAATGGGCCGTCGCCCAGAGCCGGGAGCTAAAACAGGCCGGAGTCCCCGTACTGCACTACTACCCGATGGGCAAGGCCGACAATATCATCAAGATAGCAAAAGCGATATTTTAACTGAAATGAATCCCATCCAATTCCGCCGTCACCTGCACATGCACCCCGAACTGTCGTTCAGGGAGCACGACACGGCGGCCTTTATCTCCGCCCGGCTCTCGGAGCTGGGCATCGAGCACCGTCCCATAGCCGGAACGGGCGTGCTGGCTAAGATCGAAGGCCGCGGCAAAGCCGACCCCAAACGCCGGGCCGTGGTACTGCGCGCCGACATCGACGCCCTGCCGATCGACGAGCGGAACGACGCAGACTGGAGCTCCCGCAACCAAGGGGTCATGCACGCCTGCGGCCACGACATGCACGCCGCGGTGCTGTTCGGCGTGTTGCAGCAGCTGGCCGCCGAGCCGGATTTCCGCGGCACGATCTTCGGGCTGTTCCAGCCGGGCGAGGAGTGCAATCCGGGCGGTGCGTCGCTGGTGCTGGCCGAAAATCCGTTCGAAGGCTACGACGTCCGGGCCGTGGTCGGCGAACACGTCGAGCCGCAGCTCGAAGTCGGGACGCTCGGATTCCGCGCCGGCAAATACATGGCCGCAAGCGACGAACTGCGCTTCACGGTGCACGGGACGGGCGGCCACGGGGCCATGCGCCCGCAACTCAAGGATCCGGTGGCGGCCGCCGCAGAGTTCGTGACGCGGCTCGTGGCGCTCAACCACGAAGAGTGCGTGCTCTCGATCGGCCGCGTGGAAGCCGGGGGCGCCACCAACATCGTGCCCGATCAGGTCTATCTCGAAGGCACGCTTCGCACCTTCGACGAGCGCGAGCGCGAAATCATCCACAAACGCATCCGCAACTTCGCCGCGGACATCGACAAGCGCCACGGCGTGCGGACCGACGTCGATATCAGCCGGGGCTACCCCTGCGTAGTGAACGACGCCGCGCTGGTCAAGCATGCGGCGGCGCTGGCCGCGGAAGCCGGACTGCGGGTCAAAATGCTGCCGCTGCGCACCACGGCGGAGGATTTCGGCTTCTACTGTACCAAATATCCGTCGCTGTTCTACCGGCTGGGCGTGGGCGCCGCGGCCGGACAGCCCCATACGGCGACGTTCAACCCCGACGAAGGGGCCATCGACACGGGCATAGACTACATGAAACGTCTCGCCCTCCAAATTCTGAAGAAATGAAAAAGCAATCACAAAAGAACCGTCCCGCAAGGGGCGCGAAAAACACGGATCGGGCGGTAGTCATCCTGAGTCTCTTCCGTGAATTCCCCAATAATAAATTCTCGCTCAAACACCTCGCGTCGGCTTCGGGCGGCGCGACGAAAGAGGGACGCCGCGAGACGTTCGAAATACTGGGACGCCTGCACGACGAAGGCATCGTCGAAGAGTGCGCCCGCGAGAAATACCGGCTCACGCACAAGCACCTGCCCCACTTCGAAGGCATCGCCGACATGACGGCGAGCGGTTCGATATACGTACGGGTCGAGGGCGAGGAGAACGATATTTTCGTCAACCAGCGCAACACGGCCAACGCCCTGAACGGCGACCGCGTGGAGGTGGTGGCCATCCACCGCGGCCGCGACGGGAAACTCGAAGGCGAAATCACGCGCATCGTCGAGCGCAGCCGCAAACCCTATGTCGGCGTGGCCGAGGTGGGCGCGCACCAGATCTTCGTGCGGGCCGACTCGCGCCGCATGCCGATGGACATCTACCTCTCGAAAAAGCAATACCCCGACGTGAAAGACGGCGAAAAGGTCGTGGTCCGCATCGCCGACTGGGCCGAAGGCAGCAAAAGCCCCGTGGGCGAGCTGGTCGAACGGCTCGGCATGGCGGGCAACAACGACACGGAGATGCACGCCATTCTGGCCGAATACGAGCTGCCCTACCGCTTCGACCCCGAAATCGAGCAGGCAGCGGAGGCCATCGACGGCAGCATCACCGCCAAGGAGATCGCCGCACGCCGCGACTTCAGGCAGGTGACGACCTTCACGGTAGACCCGGCCGACGCCAAGGACTTCGACGACGCGCTTTCGGTGCGCAGGGTCCGGGACGGCATCTGGGAGATCGGCGTGCATATCGCCGACGTGACCCACTACGTGCGCCCCCAATCGACGATCGACGACGAAGCCGTCGAACGCGGCACCTCGGTCTATCTGGTGGACCGCACCGTGCCGATGCTGCCCGAACGGCTTTCGAACGAGCTTTGTTCGCTCCGCCCGCACGAAACGAGTCTCTGTTTCTCGGCGGTCTTCACCCTCAACGAGAACCTCGACATCCTCGAAGAGTGGTTCGGCCGCACGGTGATCTACTCCGACCGCCGCTTCACCTATGCCGAGGCGCAGGAGGTGATCGAGACGGGCCGCGGCGACTATGCCGAAGAGATCCTGACGCTCAACAGGCTGGCGCAGGCGCTTCGCCGGCAACGGTTCAAGAACGGCGCGATCAGCTTCGACCGCGAAGAGGTGAAATTCAAACTCGACGAGACAGGCAAACCGCTGGGCGTCTATTTCAAGGAGCAGAAGGAATCGAACCAGATGATCGAGGAGTTCATGCTGCTGGCCAACCGCCGCGTCGCGGAGTTCTGCGGCAAGCGCAAGACCGACAAGGGCCGCACCGTCGAACGTCCGATGGTTTACCGCGTCCACGACTCGCCGAGCGAGGAGAAGCTGGACCGCTTCCGGCAGTTCATCCTCCGCTTCGGACATATCTTCAAGGCCACCAAGGGCCGCGCCATAGCCAAGGAGCTGAACAAGCTTTTCGCCCAGATCAAGGGCACGACCGAGGAGAACGCCGTATCGACGATGGCCGTGCGGTCGATGGCCAAGGCGTATTACACGACCGACAACATCGGCCACTACGGACTGGCATTCCCCTATTACACGCACTTCACCTCGCCCATCCGCCGCTACCCCGACATGATGGTCCACCGCCTGCTGGCGCGCTATCTCGCCGACGGCAAGGCGGCCGACAAGGCGATGCTCGAAGATTTGTGCTTCCGCGCTTCGGAACGCGAAGTCATCGCCGCCGAAGCCGAGCGCGCGTCGATCAAGTACAAGATGGTCGAATTCATGAAGGAGCGCATCGGCGAAGAGTTCGAAGGACATATTTCGGGACTCACCGAGTGGGGAATCTATGTCGAGCTGGACGAGACCCATATCGAGGGCATGTCGTTCCTGCGCGACATCGACGGCGACTTCTTCCAGTTCGACGAGCCCAACTACCAGATCATCGGCCGCTCGACGGGCCGCCGCATGACGCTGGGCGACGCCGTGCGCATCCGCGTCAAACGCGCCGACCTGCAGAAACGCCAGCTCGATTTCGAGGTGCTGCTCGACGGACTCCGCACCCCGGCGCCCGCCGAAGGGCAGGGACCGCAGGTACGCCGCAGCAACCGCCGCAAAAACCGATAGGCCGTGCAGCGCATCTACGACAAATGCCGGCGGCGGGAGCCGCTCTCGCGCGAAGAAGCCTACCGGCTCTACGACGAAGCCCCGCTGCAGGAGCTGGCGCTGGTGGCCGACGAGGTGCGCCGCGCCGTGGTTCCCGATCCTCAGATCGGAAGAGCGTCGTGTAGGGAAAGAGTGTAGATCTCGGTGGTCGC
>OJSD01003307.1_pt1 | contig 13417 bp, 10 predicted proteins | sample 1599391 | NCBI WGS metagenome assembly OJSD01 (sample SAMN04168656, study PRJEB22393) | human gut metagenome | biome: human gut microbiome; feature: stool | host: Homo sapiens | collected 2014-03-17 | reverse complement strand
AAGGTGTTCAGGCTGTGCTCAGAAGCACCGTAGGCAAATCTGATCCGCGCCGGTTTCCCGGAGACATCGCTGTCAGCAGAGAGCAGTACTGCACCCGCGGAACTTTCCTTTACCAGCATATCCATATCGGATCCCATGCCGCCAGCGACATCCTTAAAACGGTCCGGAAGACCGGCCGGGCAGACAGTTTTTTTGATCCCTTCCGGGATCTCAAGGTTTCCTTCATGCGCTCCGGAGACAGAAATCCCGGAGACCGCAGTCTCATTCATTTTCAGCCAGTTCCATGTCTTTGAAGGGAGCTGGTTGATCTTCATGTTCTCCATCATCCAATACTTCCTTTCATTTCCAGATGGATCAGATTGTTCATCTCCACCGCGTATTCAAGCGGAAGCTCCTTCGAGACATTATCGGCGAAGCCGCTGACGATCAGGGCTCTCGCGTCCTCCTCGGAGATACCGCGGGACATCAGATAGAAGACGGCGTCATCGCTGATACGGCCGATCTTTGCCTCGTGTCCGACATCGGCGTCCTTCGTGCGGATATCCATCGCCGGGATCGTGTCGGAACGGGAGATATCGTCGAGCATCAGGGACTGGCAGGAGACAGCAGATTTGCTGCCCTTTGCCTTCGCGGATACGACAACGGAGCTCCGGAAGGTGCTGATCCCGCCATCCTTGGAGATCGATCTCGTATTTACATAGGAAGAAGTTTTCGGAGCGTTGTGGACGACCTTACACCCGGTATCGAGGTTCTGTCCCTTACCGGCGAATGTGATCCCGGTGAACTCGGATCTTGCGCCCTCACCGTTTAACACGCTCATCGGGTAGAGGTAAGAAACATGGGAACCGAAGGAACCGGATACCCACTCGATGACTCCGCCTTCCTCGACCTTCGCCCGTTTTGTGTTTAAATTGTACATATTTTTCGACCAGTTCTCGATCGTAGAGTAGCGGAGCTTCGCATTCTTTCCGACGTAAAGCTCAACGCATCCGGCGTGGAGGTTTGCCACGTTGTACTTCGGTGCGGAACATCCCTCGATGAAGTGTAAGGACGCGCCCTCATCGACGATGATCAGAGTGTGCTCAAACTGTCCGGCACCTGCGGCGTTTAAACGGAAGTAGGACTGCAGCGGGATCTCGACGGAAACTCCCTTCGGAACATAGACGAAGGAACCGCCGGACCAGACAGCGCCATGCAGGGCTGCGAATTTATGGTCATGGGGTGTCACGAGCTTCATAAAGTGGTCCTTTACCATATCGGCATATTTGCCGGTCAGGGCACTTTCCATATCGGTATAGATAACGCCCTGCTCCTCAACCTCCTTGCGGACATTGTGGTAGACGAGCTCGGAGTCATACTGGGCACCTACACCGGCGAGGGAGGTGCGCTCCGCCTGAGGGATCCCGAGCTTTTCAAAGGTATCCTTGATCTCCTCCGGGACCTCGGACCAGTCCCCTTTCATCTTTGTGTTGGCACGGACGTAGGTCGCGATGTTGTCCATGTTTAAGCCTTCGATGGACGGGCCCCAGTCCGGAACCTTCATTTCATTATATACTTTTAAGGAATTTAACCGGAAATCATGCATCCACTCCGGGTCATGTTTCTCCTCGGAGATCTTTTCCACAATGTCCTCGGTAAGACCGGATCTGATGCGGTACGCATCTTTTTCCTCATTGCGGAAGTCGTACATGTTGCGGTCAACGTCCTCAACATACGTCTTTTCCTTCATTAGTTGTTCTCTCCCTTCTCGTTCGCGGAAGCGATAAACTGTTCGAAGCCGTGCTCGTTGATCTCATCGACGAGAGAGCCATCACCCTCTGCGACAAGATGTCCATCGACGAGGACATGGGTCTTGTCCACATGGAGAGATTCGAGAATTCTGGTGCTGTGGGTGATGATGAGAAGGGCGCCGTCCTTGCTCTTCTGGTATTCCTCGATTCCCTTGGAAACAGTGCGGACCGCATCGACATCAAGACCGGAGTCTGTCTCATCGAGGATCGCCAGGGACGGATTTAAGAGGAGAAGCTGCAAGATCTCGGCTTTCTTTTTCTCACCGCCGGAGAAGCCGACGTTCAGATCACGGAAACCGTAGGACGGATCCATATCGAGGACCTCCATGGCTTTCTGGAGTTCTTTATTGAAATCCCAGATGCGGACATTCTTTCCGGTTCTTGCGGAGAGAGCGCTGCGGATGAAGTTGGAGAGGGAGATTCCCGGAACTTCAAGCGGATTCTGGAAGGAGAGGAACATGCCGAGCTTTGCACGCTTGTCAGCGGCTTCTTTCGTGATGTTCTCGCCTCCGAAGAAGATCTCACCGTCTGTCACATGATAGTTCGGGTTCCCCATCAGGGTGCAGCCGAGTGTGGATTTTCCGGCACCGTTCGGTCCCATGAGTACGTGGGTCTCGCCTTTGTTGATGGTTAAGCTGATTCCGTGCAGGATGGATTTTTCTTCCACATCCACGGAGAGATTTTTTACATTTAATAATGGTTCTGACATATCGGATTCCTCCATGTATTTTATATAAGGTAAAAATGTAAGTTTCAGCAATTTCCGGACAGATATGAACCGGCACCGGAGCTGATCTCCGGGATACGTTCCGTCTGCCGGGACTAAACCTAGTCGCTTACTAGGTGATGCAATGATATTATACCTGTATTGAGAAAAATATGCAAGAAGCAATTCCTACAAACATGCTATGAATTGGTATTTATTCCTGTACAATCCGATATTTCCGGGAAAATATGCAGGATTCATGAAACTGCAACAATCGGAAAACAATTCTGAAACATGGGCATGGTAGGCTGAGCAAAACAGCGGAAATCACAGACGGGATCGGACCGGAGACAGGAGTTTCTATACAGAAATTTTGCAAACCTTACGAAAATATAAAATCATTATAAACTGGAAAAACAGATATTGACAGAATGACAGGGTGTCACTATAATGGTGACGGGTTGTCACTTTTTGAACCCGTTTTTATAGAAGAGGGGAGATGGAATTATGCCGACCGAACGGTTTATGCGGCTTCCGAAGGAAAAGATCGAAGCAATTCGGGCTGCGGCGGCAAAGGAATTTATGAGGGTAGCTCCGGAGGAAGTATCGATCAACCGGATCGTTCACGACGCGGATATATCGAGAGGAAGCTTTTACACATATTTTGAAGATAAACAGGATCTGTTAAAATGGCTGATCTGCAACCAGGCGGAACAGCATTTCACATCGTACATCACGATGCTGGACGAAAACGGCGGAGACCTCTGGGAGGTCCTGGAGCAGATCTTTGATCTCGGGATGGACCGGCTTGAGGATTCAGGGTTGTCAGCGATCTTTCACAACCTGGTCAACAGCGCAAGACTGGTAGAACTATTCAAAGGCGGATCGGATTCGAACCCGGAGGCGATGGAGGCAAACCGGAAATTTTTAAAACTGTTGTATGAACATGTCAACAAAGAGAAATGTGATCTGGATCATCAGGAGTTTTTCGAGCTGATCGAGATGCACATGATCGTATTCATCATGTCACTCAAACGTTTTTTCCGGGACGGCGAGTCGAGAACGGAAGCTTCCGAATATTACAAACGTCATATCCATATGCTCCATTATGGCATATGTGGATATAAAACAGAGGGCAGCAGGAAGAAAACAGACGAGGGACGTTCATAAAAACAGAACAACCGGAGTCGTACCACAGCAGCATGTTACAGAAAATGAGGAGGAACCATGAAGAAAGCAGGTAAGATCGTAATCGGACTTGTATGCGTCGGCGCATTTGGAGTCCTGATGTTCACAAGATTTACGAAAAAAGAAGAGCCGATCGAGGCCGTTCCGAACCCGACCGTCGTCGTCCAGACACCGGAGACAGGAAATATTGAACTTTCCACAGGACTGACAGGTACCGTGGAACCGGCAGATCAGGTATACATTATCCCGAAGGGAAGCGGAGAAGTACTGGAGGTTTATGTAAATCAGGGCGATACCGTACAGAAGGGACAGAAGCTGTTCCGCATCGACAACAAGCAGTTAGACGCGGCAAGGATCACGTTAAATACGACTCAGGTATCCTTAAATGATGCCCAGACATCTGTAAACAGGATGAAGGCGCTCTACGAGAGCGGGGATATTTCCGCTCAGGCCTACGAGCAGGCGGTAAGCGGTCTGTCCATGGCGAAGCTCCAGTATGATTCCGCAAAATTAAACTATGATACCCAGAGCGAGAACACGGTCGTTACCGCGCCGATCGCCGGTGTCTTAGAGCAGTTTGGCGTGCAGGTGCATGATATGTCTGCGGGCGGTTCTGTCGCAGGCGTTGTATCCGGTGCAGGCGGAAAAACACTGACCTTCAACGTGTCGGAGCGTGTCATGAAGGGATTAAATATCGGTGATCCTGTGACGGTGGAGAAGAACGGAACGGACTACAGCGGCGCGATCTCCGAGATCGGCAGCATGGTGGACGCGTCCACAGGACTTTTCAAGGTGAAAGCGACCTTGGGGGACGCAGATGGACTTGCCAGCGGAACGATGGTAAAGGTTTATGTGACAGCGGAGAAGGCGGACAACGTCATGGTCGTTCCGGCAGACTGTGTCAATTACAGCAACGGAGACGCTTACGTGTATACATATGATGCCGCGACATCAACGGCGAAAAAGACTCCGGTGGAAGACGGACTCATCGATTCCGACAAGATTCAGATCGTTTCCGGACTTTCCTACGACGACGAGGTCATCACAAGCTGGTCCAAGGAGCTTTATGACGGCGCCGCGGTAAATATTCAAGGCAGTGATGACAGTGCGGAAACGACAGCCGACAGCAGTGAGACAACAGCAGAAGAGACTACAGAAGCCGCGGAAACGGCAGCAAAATAAGGAGGCACAAGGAACATGGGACTTACCAAAAAGGTCTTAAAACGGCCGGTCACAACCGTTCTTGTTGTGCTCTGCCTGATCGTATTCGGTCTCAGCTCGATCTTTTCATCCCAGCTTGAGCTGATCCCGGAAATGGATATGCCGATGCTGATCGTCAGCGCGGTCTACCCGGGAGCAAGCCCGGATGACGTGGATCAGCTTGTGATCAGTAAGATAGAGGATGAGATCGGAACGCTTTCCGGTGTCGATTCCGTCACCAGCATGTCTTCGGAAAACTTCGGAATGGTCCTGGTCCAGTATGACTATGACCAGGATATCGATAAAGCTTACGATGACTTAAAGAAAAAGCTGGATGGGATCAAGTCGGATCTCCCGGATGATGTCGATACTCCGACGATCATCGAGATGGATATCAACAGTACACCGTCCATCACCCTCGCGGTCAACAATGACAGCGTGGATAATCTCTATAACTACGTAAATGACGATATCGTTCCGGAAATCGAAAAGCTGACCTCCGTAGCCAGTGTCGACGTATCTGGTGGTCAGGAGGCTTATATCAAGGCGGAGCTGATCCCGGAAAAATTAAGCCAGTATCATGTAAACATGAATACCATCGTTGCGGCATTAAAGTCTGCGGACTTTTCCATGCCAATCGGAAGTACCTCCGTTGGAAACAAGGATCTTTCCGTGACATCCGGAACATCCTTTGACACGATGGAACTTTTAAAGAAGATCCCGATCACACTGGGCAACGGAAACATCATCTATATGGAAGATGTTGCCAATATCTACAATACCGTTGAGGCAAAGGACAGTATCGGACGTTACGACGGCAAAGACACGATGACGATCGGTGTCAAGAAAAATCAGGACAGCGACCACATTACCGTTTCCAAGGCAGTTCAGGAGACAATGGAAACGTTAAAAGCACAGGATCCGTCTCTGGAGTACGTCGTTGTCAATGATTACAGTGATCAGATCAGCAATTCCTTAAAGAGCGTATTCCAGACCATGATCATGGCAGTCATTGTTGCGATGCTCATCATCTGGCTGTTCTTCGGGGATATCAAGGCATCCCTGATCGTCGGAACCTCCATCCCGGTATCAATTTTAGCGGCCCTCATCCTCATGAAAGCCATAGGCTTTACGCTAAACGTCATCACCCTGTCGAGTCTGGTCCTCGGCGTCGGAATGATGGTCGATAACTCGATCGTAGTTCTGGAAAGCTGCTTCCGCTTTACGGATAAGGGCGGTGGCTTTGTTGAAACGAGAAAAGCCGCAATCGATGGTACTGCAGCTGTGCTGGAATCCATCATCGGTGGTACCGTTACGACCTGTGTCGTATTTATCCCGTTAGCCCTGATCTCCGGAATGAGCGGACAGATGTTCAAGCCGCTGGGCTTCACGATCGTATTTTGTATGATCGCGTCCCTGATCTCCGCGATGACGCTTGTACCGCTCTGCTACGTGTACTACCGTCCGAAGGAGAAGGAAAATACCCCGGCCTCCGGCATCATGAGAGCTCTGCAGAACGGATACCGTTCCCTGATGGAGAAGCTTTTAAAGAAAAAAGCGATGGTCATGGGAACCGCCGTTGTGCTTGTGATCTTCTCCCTGTTCCTTGCGACAAAGTTAAAGACAGAGCTTATGCCGGCAGATGATCAGGGAACGATCGCAGTGACGATTGAGACCCAGCCGGGTCTTAAGATCGAGGAGGTCGATAAGATCCTCCAGAGAGCAGAGGACTATGTGACTCAGGATCCGGATCTTGATTCCTATATGCTCTCCTACGGAAGCTCCGGACTTTCCATGAATATGGGCGGAAGCGGAGCGACCCTGACGGCATATTTAAAGGATGACAGAAGCAGAAAGACGGATCAGGTGCTCAAGGAATGGAAACGCGATATGCAGAAGTGGTCCGACTGCTCCGTGAGCCTCGAGAGCCAGAACTCCATGAGCACCATGTCCATGGGAGCAGCAGAGGATCTCGAATATCTTCTTGTCAGCACACAGTACGATGACTTAAAGAAGGTATCGGATGAGATTGTTTCCGAGCTCCAGAAACGCCAGGAGGCGACAAACATCCACTCTTCCCTTGAAAACAGCGCTCCCCTTGTAAAGATCAATGTGGATCCGGTCAAGGCGGCAGCGGAGGGACTTTCCCCGACCGCCGTTGCTTCCCAGGTATACATGATGGTCAGCGGAACGACGGCAACGACCCTGAATGTTGACGGAAATGATATCGATGTAAAGGTTGAGTACGCGGATGATGAGTACGATACGATCGATAAGCTCCAGGGAATCGTTCTTCCGACAGCGACCGGCGGATCTGTAGCCCTTATGGATATCGCGGATATCGGCTTTAAGGACAGTCCACAGAGTATCACAAAGAGCGATAAGCAGTATCAGGTGACGATCACCGGTACGCTGACAGAGGGAGCGGACAGCACCACGAAGGATAAGATCCAGAAAGAGGTCATCGATAAGTACTTATCCGGCACGATCTCTATGCAGGAAAACACATCCACAAAGATGATGAACGAAGAGTTTGCGTCCCTGGGACAGGCGATCGCCACAGCCGTATTCCTTGTATTTGTTGTAATGGCTGCACAGTTCGAGTCACCGAAGTTCTCCATCATGGTGATGACAACGATCCCGTTCGCCCTGATCGGCTCCTTCCTTTTCTTATGGTTAGTGGACTGCCCGATCAGCATGACCTCCCTGTTAGGCTTCTTAATGTTAGTCGGAACGGTAGTAAACAATGGTATTTTGTACGTCGATACGGCGAACCAGTACCGGGCAACGATGGACTTTAAGGAGGCGGTCATTGAAGCCGGCGCGACCCGTATGCGCCCGATGTTCATGACAACTCTCACGACGATCGTGGCAATGATCCCGATGGCAGCGGCTTACGGAAATGCAGGTAAGACGATGCAGGGACTCGCACTCGTTGATGTCGGCGGACTGATCGTCTCCACGGCGATGGCACTTCTTGTCCTTCCGGTCTTCTATGTGATCATGAGCGGAAAGAATCAGGATAAGAAAGAGATTATTGACGTAGATTAAAGCTTTGAACATTGAAAGCGGATCCCTGCAGAGCCTGCAAGAGACGGCCGCTGCCCGGTCGGGAGGCAGTCAGCCGGAATGCGGAACGCTCTGCGGGGCTTCCTGCTTTTGGAGGCGGCAGCCAGGGATAAAAATTGCCACCGGATTGCCGTATTTGAAAAGAAAATGTAAGAGAAACGTTATTGCGTTTCTGTGATGAAATCGTTATGCTCATAGACGGAGGGAAACCTATGAGACGAAATAAATGGAAAAAAGCAGGTCTGACCGTGCTCTCAGCCGTTTTTATGGGAAGTCTTTCCATAGCGGCAGTGGGTACCGGAATTTCTGCGTTAGCTGCGACGAAGGACGTCGCGGTCACAGAATATGACGAGTCGGCACTTGTAAAATTCAAGGACAATACTCTGGAATACTGGGAGATCCCGGGACTCATCGAGCGGTATAATACCGATTATCAGAACCAACTGCAAAGCTTCTACTATAATCCGGGCGGATCCACGGGTCTTACGAAGGATCAGATGTCAGCGATGGCGGCGGATCTGCGCGCGGAGGCAGATGAAATGGAGCGGGATGCGAATGATGTTCAGTATGATGAGACAGTATCCCGCGACGTGTATAAAGGATATAAAGCAAATATGCATGCTCTGCGGGCATATGCGCAGCAGCTGGAGGATGCCGCAAAGGGAAAGGGAGCCGGTGGTTCCTCTGCACTCCGCGGACTCCGCATCACGAGAAATGAGAAGACAAAGACCGCGAGGGAAGCAATGCGGACCTATGAGACCTTAAAGGACCAGTATGAGATCGCCCTTTTAAATCAGGAGATCGCAAAGCAGAATTACGAGGCGGCGTTAAAGAAAAAGGATCTTGGAATGATGTCGAAGGAGGATGTTCTGACCGTGGAGGACGCACTGAATTCCGCGAACGGAAGTGCTCTTCAGGCAGCGTCCGGTCTCAATACCCAGAAACAGACGCTGATCACAATGTTGGGCTGGGATTACAACGCTGATCCGGAGATCGCGAAGGTTCCGGAGCCGGATCTTTCCGTGATTGCGTCCTTTGATCCGAAGAAGGATGAGGCGAAGGCCATCGAGATGAACTACACTCTGTATGATACAAGGATGACGAGTTCCAAATCGGCGGGCGGAGCAGTCACGAAGGCAAGAAATATCAAGGATCAGGAAGATTCCGTCCGTTCTTCCCTGGATCTTATGTATAAGGACCTGAAACAGAAACAGAAAGCCTATGAGGCATCAGAAACGCTCTATGAGGCGGCAAAGGCCGATAAAGCGGCTGCTGACCGGAAGAATGAGCTGGGGATGTTGAGCCGTCAGGAATACCTTCAGGCAGAGTCTGCATGGCTTTCCAGTGAAGCATCCCACACGGCGGCGAAGCTGGACCTCACAGGAGCGATCGAAAATTATCAGTGGGCGCTTGAGGGACTTCTTGATATCGGTTCCTCATCACAGAGCTAAAGGAGAAGCAGAATGAAAAGAAATTTGACAGGACGTGTGATCCCGGCGGCACTTGCGCTTGCGCTTGCGGCAGCGCCTGTGACTTCGTTTGCAAAGACAAAGGCGGTCGAGGCGACCGGAGTCGCGGATGAGAATGGATTTGTATTCCAGCCGGGAAATGAGTACGATGACGCGACGATGAAGAAGCTCGCGGATAATGTGCTGGAATATGACGAGATCGGGAAGCTTGTTGAGGTGTACAGCCCGACGTTTAAGACGTTGAAGGAGACCTATTCCGACAAAAAGGATGCATCCAAGGATGTCGCAAAATTGAAATCCCAGTTATCAGATAAATCGGCATCGATCCTGGATGCCGCGGATCAGATGAACGGGATGACAGACCAGATGAAGGACCTGATCGGTATGCTCCCGACGGCTCCGACGACATATGCCCAGTTAGTCTACAATTCCGAGCTTCTGGACTATCAGGCGGAGCAGGTACTTTTAATGGGTGACAGTCTGACCCAGATCTCCCCGGAGCAGATGCATATCAAGGTGATCGATGCGAACCGTGCAGCGCTGGAGGCCGGCGCCCAGAGTGCCATGATCGGTTATAAGCAGCTGCTGCTTAATGAGGAGAGTTTAGAGAGTGGTCTTACGCTTCTTAACGCAGTGTATCAGTCTACCCAGAACCAGGCAGCCAACGGTCTTGCGACCCAGAGCCAGGTCCTTTCCGCGAGACAGCAGCTGGAGTCCACCCAGGCAACGAAACTGACACTGACATCCAGTGAGCAGAAGCTCCGTCAGACCCTCTGCACGATGCTCGGATGGAAGTATGACGCAAAGCCGGAGATCAGGGATGTTCCGGCGGCAGATCTTGCAAGGATCGACGGAATGAATCCGGAGAAAGATAAGCAGGCGGCACAGGACAATAACTTCACGATCCGCTACAATGTGCTGGATCTCGATAATAAGGACGCCGGGTCCGTCGAGTACCAGAATTTACAGCGCACGATCAAGCAGGAGAAGGAAGAAGTCTCCTCCTCCCTCGTAAATCTCTATAACGATGTTCTCCAGAAGAGGAACGAGCTTCAAACCGCAAAGGCAGCTTACGAGCTGGAAAAGACGAAGATGGAGACTGCCGAGAGAAAATGGCAGTTAGGAACCATCGGACGCCTTGAGTATATGCAGCAGCAGAACTCCTTAAAGACAAAGGAGATCGCAGTGAAAACAGGTGATCTCGCGCTGTTTCAGGCGATGGAGACCTATGACTGGGCGGTAAAAGGAAATTTAAAGCTCAGCCAGTGATCCGGGAGCGGCCAAAGAAGGCCGTCCTTTATGAAAACAGTTCGGCGATCCGGAAACGGATCTTTACAGTGGGCAGGGAAACAGTTTCCTGCTCACTTTTTTTTACAGACGATTCCTCATCAGATGGCGAGCGTTGTGGTCCGGAGCGCAGCAACGCTTCATAATCGTTCTCCGGGATCAGGCTTTTCAACGTCTCCTTCGATCCTTCCGGCATCGATGCATGAATGCTGTCCGTGTAGCATAGGGATGGATACAGGACGCACCAGAAGTTGTGCCCGGCACCGTTTCCGATGGTCACCCGGACGGCTTCATACATTCCGGCGGGAAATGTCATGTCCCCATAGGTGCGCACCGGAAACCTGCAGGTCTCAATCCCCACATGTACACCGTAATCATACCCGAAGCTGTGGATAAAGTCTTCTGCGGCGGTTTCCAGTGTGGAAGATTCAGACAGGATATATGCTTTCAGCTCCTCTTTTCCGGCAATCTGATCTGCGGCGGCACCGTCCCGGATCTTTTCCAGCAGAAGATCCTTTACGCAGAGCTTTAACGCCTGATCTTCAGCAGAGTCACTGTTTGCAAGAACATGGAACCGCAGGATCTTCGGGGCAATATCCGCTGCCAGAGCCTCGTCCCGCGCCCGGATGCCGGACATGGAAAGAAGAAAACAGATCAAAAAACACAGGAAAGAGAGACTGAGCTTACAGGTTCGTTTCATAGATACACCTTCTTTGCTTTTTACTTTTTATGTCAGAGGCAAATGTTATTTCCTGTTTGTAATTATTACCAGTTGTGCTATAATCTAAACGATAACATGAGAAAACTGCCCGTCCAGTGCCTGTACATCTGAAAACACATTCGGGTGCACAGGCGCTGACCGGGACTTTTAGAAATTTATTAGAAAATCAGAGAGGAATCAAATCATCATGGAAAAGAAAAATATCGTTGTCCTGTTTGGCGGACAGTCATCAGAACATGTAGTATCCTGTATGTCTGTACAGAATGTGGCAGCAAACATCGATCAGGAGAAATATAACGTCATCCTTGTCGGAATCACAGAGGATGGTCACTGGTTAAAGGTAGATTCTTTAGCTCAGATCAAGGACGATACCTGGAGAGAGGCAAAGGCGGGCGCAGTCCTGTCCCCGGACGCAAAGGAGAAATGTCTCATTGTCACAGAAAACGGAAAATTCGAGAAAGTTCCGATTGATGTTGTATTCCCGGTCCTTCACGGACTTTACGGGGAAGACGGAACGGTTCAGGGAATCCTGGAACTTGCGAAGATCCCGTATGTCGGCTGCGGCGTTCTCGCTTCCGCAGTCTCCATGGATAAGCTTTCCACAAAGCGCATGGTAAACGGACTCGGAATCTGCCAGGCGGCATATGTTCCGGTATTGAAGGAAGAGTTAAAGGATATAGATGCTGTTGTCGCAAAGATCGAGAAAGAGATCCCGTATCCGGTATTCGTAAAACCGGCAAATGCAGGTTCTTCTGTTGGTGTCAGCAAGGCCAAAAATGCTGCGGAACTGGACAAAGCTGTAGCAATTGCAGCAAAAGAAGATAAAAAGATTGTAATTGAAGAATGCATTGTGGGCAAAGAAGTGGAATGCGCCGTTATGGGTAATGCCATTCCAAAAGTGTCTGTTGTTGGTGAAATAGCACCCTCTGCAGAATTTTATGACTATGAAGACAAATACAAAAACGGAACTTCAAAAGTTTACATACCTGCTCCACTAGATGACGAACTTTCTGCAGAAATTTGCAACACAGCAGCAAAAGCGTACCGCGCACTTGGTTGCAGCGGTTTGTCACGTGTAGATTTTTTTGTTCGTGACAGTGACAATGCAATTCTTCTCAACGAAATTAACACGTTACCCGGCTTTACCTCTATCAGCATGTACTCCATGCTTTGGAAAGCCTGTGGTATTGATTATGGACATCTATTGGACCATATTATCCAATTTGCATTTGACAAATAATAAACGTTATATTCTAGCTGAGAAAGTAAGGATTGAGATTCAACATGGATAACAGACCAATTGGCATTTTCGATTCCGGCCTTGGAGGATTAACTGCCGTAAAAGAAATCTTGAGTATTCTTCCACAGGAAGACATTGTTTACTTTGGAGATACCGGACGTGTACCTTACGGTACACGCAGCAAAGAAACCATAATGAAATATGCAAAACAAGATATGGCATTCTTGCAGTCCAAAAACGTCAAAATGATTATTGCCGCCTGCGGTACAGTCAGTTCAGTGGCAGGCCATATTGGAGACGCCCTCTCACTCCCTTTTACCGGAGTATTAAAACCTACCGCTTTGGCGGCTTGCCTGGCCACACATAATAAACGGATTGGTATTATCGGTACAACTGCTACCATTAAAAGCGGTTCTTACCAAAAAGCAATTTTAGAAATCAACCCCGATATTCAGGTGTTTGCGCAAGACTGCCCGCTATTTGTTCCCCTGGTTGAAAATGGCTTTACTTCTCCGGACAGTGATATTGTTCTGTCTGTTATCAAACATTATTTACAGCCTTTTATGGATGCAGATATTGATACTTTGATTTTAGGATGTACGCATTATCCGATTCTGTATCATGCCATTGAAAAGGTCATGGGCAAAGGTGTATTTTTAGTGGACAGCGGAAAAGAAACTGCTGTCCATGCAGCAGATATATTGGAGGAACAAGGACTGCTCACCAATCGAAGCCGCAAGGGTACTT
>OJSD01003280.1_pt1 | contig 13524 bp, 10 predicted proteins | sample 1599391 | NCBI WGS metagenome assembly OJSD01 (sample SAMN04168656, study PRJEB22393) | human gut metagenome | biome: human gut microbiome; feature: stool | host: Homo sapiens | collected 2014-03-17 | reverse complement strand
GCGACCACCGAGATCTACACTCTTTCCCTACACGACGCTCTTCCGATCTCCATCATAATGCCGCTGATGCCTTGTTCGCCTGCTGCGATGCGGGATGCGATGTTTTCGACCACTTCAGCTTCGCGCACTTCGTTCTTGCCGCAGTTGCCGTGCGCCGCGTCGATGACGATGCCGTGTTCGCTCGGTCCGGAAGCCTTGGAAACTTTCAGATCGGCCAACGCCTTCGCCACGGATTCGGTGTCGTAGTTCGGACCGTGCGAAGAACCGCGCAACACCAGGTGGCAATCGGGATTGCCCTTGGTTTCGGCGGAAATCACACGTCCGTCAAGATTGATGGACAGGAAATGGTGCTCGAAGGCGGCCGCGAAGCAGGAGTCCGCTGCCGGCTTGACCGAACCGTCGGTGGCGTTCTTGAAGCCAATCGGCATCGACATGCCTGACGCGAGCTCGCGATGCACTTGGCTTTCGGTATTGCGAGCGCCGATCGCACCCCAGCTGATCAGGTCGCAGATGTACTGCGGGGTGATTGGGTCAAGCCATTCTGTAGCTGCCGGGAGTCCAAGGCCCAGCACATCGGCCAGCACCTTGCGTGCGAGCCACATGCCCTTGCGAATGTTGAACTGGCCATCGAGATCAGGATCGTTGATCAGACCCTTCCAACCGATGGTGGTGCGCGGCTTTTCGAAATACACGCGCATCACGATGACCAGCCGGTCTTCCAGCTCTTTTTTGACGGCCGCGAGCTTTTCGGCGTATTCGTGCGCGGCTTTCGGATCATGAATCGAGCAGGGACCGACGATGGCAAGCAGACGATCGTCTTTGCCATTCAGCACATCGCGGATTTCCTGACGGGACTTCAACACCAGATTGCTCATCTCGTCGGTAAGAGGGATTTCCTTCAGAAAATATCGAGGAGCGGGAATCGGGTCCAACTGTCGAATATTGACATCCACGGTCTCCGGAAACACAGCGTTATCCAACAATTGTGCATCCCTCGAACTATCTGGACCGCGAAGACCTGACATCTCTTCTGCTCCTCCTTATACCTGCATACCTGCTTCATGCATACTTTGCATGGATGATAATCACCGAAGTTACCTTAACGGATAAAAGTGGAATAACACGAATGCCGACTGCATGCTGGACTTTTTACGAAGTCCCATGCAATCGGCATTCGTCAATCAGCTTGTCGGTTTACGTATCAGTCAGCCAGAGCGCCCATCGGATCCCATGCGGGGAGCATGGTGGCAGGTTCGTCAAGAGCGGCCTGATATTCGGCAGGGAGCAGCGCCTTCGGCACGGCGACCTCGTACACGTATTCGGTGAACCAATCATCGCTCATGGTGAAGTAGCCCTTGTCTGCGATCTTGTCGCCCCAAGAGTTCTCCACACGCCAACGACGGGTGGTCGTGCCGTCTTCGGCAACGTCCACGCCAACGAACGCCATAGCGTGGTTCATCGCGGAATCGGCGAAACGCACGCGATCTTCCTTGTTCAGATCGAAGTCGACGCCATACACCTTGCCGTATTCGAACAGATCAGTGGCCCAAGCGCCGTTTTCACGATCCATCATCGGGTGGCAGTCGGCACCGAACCATACTGGAATGCCCTGCTCTTCGAGAATCTGACGCACGCAATCCTTCATGAACTGGTTCGGCACGTTCAGATATTCGGTCGGGTCTCCCCCGGCCACATTACCCAAGTGCTCGATACCGATCTTCTTGCCCTTCGCATGCTCTTGACGAGGATCGTCGACCAGGCACACGTAGCTTTCCAAATCGGCGGAACCGACGTACTTCTGCCAGAATTCCACAGGCGTGATCTCACCATCGCGGTGGAACTCGCCGTCCTTGTCGGTCCACTCCCAGTCGAAGCTCTTCGGCGGCTCGCCCAAGTGAATCGTCAGAATACGATGGCCGGCGGCGGTCGCTTCGGCGATCACCGATTCGATCGAAGCCGGATCGGCATACATGTGCGCGACGGCCGTATGCAGCAGGCGACGCAATTGCACGTTCATTTCGCCGGTGTTCTTGGAGGATTCAGTTTCCGGGAACAGATCCTTCGGAACGGCACCGTACTTCTTGTACACGTTCATGGCCATGGTCCACTGACCGCCGTCGCCCATCACGTCGGCGAGCAGATGCTGGATCAGGCGGGAGTCGGACGGCTCGCCGGCCTTCACCAGTTCGGCCACGTCCTGCAGGAAGTAGTTGACGCGCTCGAGCTTGTCGTAGTACATGGCATAGTTCTGAGAGAACTCGAATTCCTTCAGCCCCATGTTCTTCTTGGCCACGAAACGGGCCACGTTCAGCGAGCTGAACAGCCAGCAACGGCCGGAACGATCCTGATGGGTGGCGGTGCCATTGTCGACAATGGTGGAAAACCTGCGCTGCATCAAGCGGGCGCGGTCATAGTTGCGCGCCACCTTGTTGACGCCCGCCGCGGTGACCGCGTTCATGGCCATACGGTTGTGGTCGCTGGCTTCGAAATCCTCAACCAGCGTCGCCAATGCATCAGCGCTCAACGGCGTGATATCAGTCATTGTTCTGTTCCTCCTGTGCTTCCTCGCCCTGGTCAGACTGCTCGTCTTCGGACGGTTCTTCAAAGTCGTCATTATTCTGCTGTTCGTCGGAGACAACATCCTCGTCGAAGGTCACTTCCGGTTCGCCCGCAACAGTTTCGCCACTCTCGTCGTGTGATTCCGCCGGAGTTTCAGCTTCAGCTGCGGACTCATGCTGTTCGCCGTCGATGGAATTGACCACGGACAGGCCGTTCGCGCCGAAACCGGAGAACGCGTTGGCAAACATGGCACGCAGTTCACTGACACGCTGCGTGATCTGCGCCTCACGGGTCTGCAGGTCGGCGATGCGCTGCTGCACACCTTCAAGCTCGTTCTTGGCTGCCTCACGACGCTCGTTGATCTGCTCGTCGGCCTCTTCGGTGGCCTGCTTGAGAATGCTGGCAGCCTGCTTGTCGGCTGCCTCACGCTTGTCGGAAGCGTATGCCTCGGCTTCATCGCGCGTATGCTGCGCTTCGGAAATCAGCTCTTCGGACTGCTTCTTGGCGGTTTCACGGCGTTCGTTCAGGTCGGCGAGCAGCTCGTTGACCTTCTTCGTAGCCTCATCCTGCTGGGCGGAAATGTCGGCGCGGATCTGCTCCACCTCGGCATTGACCTGGCTGATGGTCTTGGTGCGATGCACTTCGGCCTCGTCGGTGATCTCCTGTGCCTTGGCTTTGGCGGTATCCGTGATTTCCGAGGCACGGCGCTGCGCGTCCGTCATCATCTTGGACACCTGCTCACGCACGTCGGCCAGCTTCTTGTTGGCTTCGGCCAACGCGGATTCGATCTGGTCGTTGGTCTCGCTTTTCATGCGGTTAATCTCGTCATTGGCGTTCTTGCGCTGCGCCGCGATCTGCTCGGTGGCTTCGGCACGCATATCGGAGAGCTCACGCTCCTGCGTGGCGCGCTCCGATGCGAGACGCTTGTCGTGCTCCTCACGGGAGTTTGTCAATTCCAGATCAACGGTCTGGCGCTGCGCCACCACGGCCTTCTGCGCTTCGCCACGCAGCTGGTCAGCTTCGCGCTGGGCGTTGGACTTCAGCGTGACGGCATCATTATTGGCCTTCGACAGCACCGCTTCAGCCTTGGCGTTAGCCTCGTCGAGAATACGCTTGGCGTCGAGCTTGGCGTTGTTCAGCAGGGTTTCGGCCTGAAGCTGCACCGTGGCGCGTGCCGCGGAAGCGTCTTTCTTGGCACGGTCAAGTAGCTCGGCGCTGGTCTGTTCCGCGCTGGCGAGCATCTGCTGCGCGTTGGCGCCCAGAGATGCGAACGAATTCGGGTTGGCTTTCTTGTTTTTCTCTTCCTGCAGCTGTGCCTGCAGTTCAAGGATGGTCTGATCGTCGGCCTTGACCTGCTCACGCAGACGGTCCACCGTCTCCTGAGCCGAAGCGAACGCTTCATCGACCCTTTCCTTGTCGTACCCCCTCAACACGATTGGGAACTGCTCAACCATGGTATTCCTTTCACGAATTCCCTTCCATCGCGCATCTTGCCCGCGCCTATCCGTCTTGAACTTTAGCGCAGGAAAAACGTTCGGCACACGGCAGTCGCATAATTCTCACAGAGAGCACAGAAATCGTTCGAGGAAACGCCGACGCCGTTCAGCCGAGCAGAATCTCACTTGAGGATGGCTGTAGATAATAACGCACCGATTCGCGGATCACATCGTTACCTGCGGCGATTTGCTGCGCGATCGACAGTCCATGTTGCGGATGTGGCTGCTCGTTGACGATCGGCAGGCTTACGAAACCCGACAGAATACGCTTTTCCTGCGCGGCAGACCAGTCGAGCAGATGGTAGAACAGCGAATTGCAGACGAACGTGCCCGCATCCGAACTCAACGCGGCGGGAATCTCATGTTTGGCGAAATCGCGCAGAATCGAACGCAACGGCAAGCGTGTCCAATATGCTGCCGGACCTTCTGGATTGATCGGACGGCGCGGCGGAATCACATTATCGGCGTCAGGCTTGGCCGCGTCCATCAGATTCGTGGCGCATCGCTCCAGCAGCACGCCGCGGGCGGACCGCTTCAAACCGGTGGCGATGACAATATCGGGATTCGCCTGTTCGATGGCGTTCAGCAACATGGGCCAGGCATTGGCGAAACTGACCGGAAGCGTCACCGTCGTCACGCTAATGGAAACATCCTGCAGAAGATCGTCGGACAGCGCCACGGATTGAGATGGATCATTCCAATATTCGGCGAGCGCCACGGGAACAAGTACGGCCGGATTCACGTCGATGCCGTCGTACGGGGTGAAACCTGAGATGACGATGTTGATCTGCTGCATGTGTTCCAGTGTACGTGGTCGAAAGGTGGGTTCGTTTACGATCAGTGCTTATGCATTTGCGAGAACGCTTCAGCGAACACCGCGTGCATGCGCGCTTTCGCTTCTTGTTTGGCGTGTTCCGGGTCGAGGCTGCGCGCGATGTTCTCGGCGATCGGCATGTCGGCCTGTGTGGTGATTTTGAGATTCGTTTCGGATCCGGCGACAATGGCGACCGGCTCGTTCGGCAGATAGTCCACCACCACGCGGGTGTCGTCGGTCGGATGGAAGTCAGGGTCGGCGGTGGCGAGCTCGTAGGCTTTGGTGATAGTGCCGAAACGGAAGGCCTGCGGGGTTTGCGCGCGGAATGCATTCGTACGATCGGGCACGGAGCGCACCACCTTGCGCTCTCCAAGATCTTCGGTCAGCAGAATCGTGTCGGTGGACGCGTATGCCACGGTCGCCGCGTTGAACTGGTCGAGACTGTCGATGCAGCCGTCGATGGATTGCTGTTCAACGAACGGTCGCACGGAATCGTGGATGAGGATTTTCGCGCCATCGGGAATGCCCGCCTGCTTGAGCAGGTCGAGCGCGGCGCGGGTGCTGTCCACACGCTCGGAGCCACCCGGAATCACGGCACGCACCTTGGTATAACCGGCTTCGTCGATCAGCATGTTCACCATATTGCTGACACGCTCGTTGACCACGACGATGATGTCGCTCACGCGATCGTTGCGCTCGAACGCCTCGATGCTCCAGCAGACGATTGGCTTATCCCCCACCGAAACCAACTGCTTGGGATTGTTCTCATCGAATCGCGTGCCGAAACCGGCCGCCAACACCACGGCCACAACCGGCATCTTCTGTTCCTGCATCTGCTCTCTCTCACTCATACGTCCCACCGTAAACCCCCGAATCGGTTTGCAACGCGCTTTGCCTTACGTTCTGCACGCAATCCGCAACAGCGCGCCGCTCTCCCACTATTCGCGTACGATCAGCGCAAGCATACGGCCTTCGTGCGCTTTGCCTGCGATGGTGGCACGGCGATGCGAGAACCAGAGCGGATTTTCCAGCGTGCACAGGCTACGGCGGATCCTCTTGAAACGTTCCGCGAGCTGCGGTTCTCCTTCGCCATCGGACTGGCAGATTTCCGCCAATTCCTCGTCTTCGGAAAGATACTGGGTGGCTGCGTTGACGCGGGCGCGGGAGGAAACGACGTTATCAGCCGGAACACCGGCTTTGGCAAGCTCCTGCAGCGCGGCGGCCGCGATATCGATGCCCGGCTGGCCGAAGCGGCTCAGTGTGAAGGTTCCAGGGAACTGCGCGTCGAATTCGTCGGCGATGTCTCCGCCAACCTCGTAGCAGTCGCCGCAGATGCACGGGCCGAGCGTGGCGACAATACGTTCCGGCTTGGCTCCCTTGGCCACCATCTTTTCGACGGTGGCACCGATCACACCGTTCTGCAGACCACGGCGACCGCAATGCGCGGCACCGATCACACCGGCTTCCGCATCGGCCATGAGCACCGGCAGGCAGTCGGCCGCGAACATGCCGAGCGCCACGTTCTTCTGCTCGGTCACCTGGCCGTCGGCTTCGACCACTGCCGGATTATCCGCGGTTTCGCCCACCTGCTGAGCGGTTTCGCCTTTGCTGCCGGACGCGTCGAAACCGAACGGACGGTTCATTACGAACGATTCGTCCACATCGACGGCAACGCCGGAATGCACCTGGCTGACCAAGCTCAGTTTCGCATCGATGGCGTTGGAGAGCGCCACTCGATTGGCGAGCACATGGTTCGGATCATCGCCGGTTTTACCCCCGAGATTGCAGTGCGCATAGTCTCCTTCGCTGGTGCCGCCAAGTCGCGTGGTGTATACGACTTTGACGCCCGGCGCAAGCATGATCGGAATGGTCACCGGAATCGGATTGCCGTCCACATCGGTCGGGTCGATCGCATTGCTGTCAAGAATAGCGTCGTCATACTGCTTGTCAGTCATATTTTTTCTGTTTTCCTTGATTGTTCTACGATTATCTCAACTAATTTCTGCTGATTTTCTGCGCCTATACGACGTTTTTCGCAATTATTCCGCTTTGAGCGTCGGCTTCTTGGTGCGCGATCGGATGGCCGCGTTCACCGGCACTTCCTGCGGGCATGGCATGGAGAACACATGCGCCGGATTGTTGATGGCTTCGACCCAATGCCCATCGGCGTCGCGGAATCCGCCAGCTGGAACGGTATAGGCGAGCGGAGCCGCGCCCGGAAGCACGAATTCAACCTCTTGACCGGCTTCGATCTTGTTGCGGCTCATAATGGTCACGCGACCACCGTCTTCAGGACTCCACGAAAGCACTTCGCCGACCACCAGCCATGCGCGGAAATACGCGGAACGATCGGTGCTTTGCTGAACTTTGTGCTCCGGATAGTAGAAGCCGGTGGAATAGTCGCGGTGCGCCACTTTGTCTGGCTCGTCCAGCAGCCAGTCAGGCAGAGACACATGCTCCGCGGGGCGCACTCCGGCGTGATACCAGCCTTCCGGCAGGATTTCGGCAGCCGTGTTCGACTTACGCCTTGTGCTGCGGGCATGGTAGCTCAGATCATCCGGTTCGCCGGCAGAAGCGACGGGAACGGCTGCAATATCCGGCTTTCCTGCGAACGCGCCATCCGCATGTTCCATAATTGAATCGGTGGTTTCCGGCTTGCCGTAATCCGGATCGGACGGACGAATCACACGATCGTGGAACGGCTTCAGCACAGTGCCATCCTCGTCTTCAAAACCGCGTTGCACCATGTATGCGTCAACAGCGGTCTTGTAAGCGTTCGTCATCGCTGCAATATAGTAGGCGCTCTTGGAACGACCTTCGATTTTCAGACTGGTAGCGCCCGAATCAAGCAGATCGTCGACATGCGCAAGCATGTTCATATCCTGCGAATTGAACAGATATGCGCCTTCCTTAGTTTGTTCTATCGGAAAATACTGGCCGGGGCGCTTTTCTTCGACTATGGAATACTTCCAGCGGCACGGTTGAGCGCATTCGCCATGATTGCCGTCACGTCCGGTCAGATAATTGGAAAACAGACAACGACCGGAGAACGCCATGCACATCGCGCCATGCACGAAGCATTCGATGTCAAGATCGTCGGGGATGCGTGCGCGAATGTCTCGCACGGCCTGCAGATCCATTTCGCGGGCGAGCACCACACGGCGTGCACCCAACTGGTAGAAGGCGTTCGCTGCCTGATAGTTGGTAACTCCCGCCTGCGTGCTCACATGCAGTTCCAGGTTCGGCGCCACTTCGCGGGCCATGAGCATCACGCCAATGTCGGAAACGATCAGTGCGTCCACGCCGGTGTCTTTGAGCTGGCCGATGTATTCGCGCATCGCTTCGACTTCGTTGTTGCGCGGCAACACATTGCAGGTCACATACACGCGGGCGCCACGCTCATGCGCGTAACGGGAGCCTTCTTCGAAATCCTCCAAGCTCAGGTTTTTCGGCGCCGAACGCATGCCGAACGCCTTGCCTCCGCAGTAGACGGCGTCCGCACCGTAATCAACGGCGGTTTTCAGTCCTCGCAGATTGCCCGCAGGAGCCAATACTTCAGGCTTATTTCTTCTTTGCACGCTTGTTCCTCTTACTCGATTTTTCCGCTCTATATTCTCAACTATTCACGGGACACTTCTGCCGTATCCGGGAAATACATACACGGAAAAACACATGCGGAAAAAACCAAAGGCATCCATCGTGGAGACGGACGCCTTGATGCAAATCGTTGCGAATATGACACTCAGCCGAGTTTGGCGAGCTCCTCTTCGGTGAGTTCGAGCTCGTCGGCCTTGAGGGAATCGAGAATGGTTTCCGGCCGATGGGCGCCAGGAATCACGAACATGTGGTCGCCCTTGGCCAGCTCCCATGCGAGCACCACACGCTGATAGCTCACGCCACGGGTTTCGGCCACCTCGCGGAACGAATCGAACAGGTGCTCGTCATACGGGTGACGGTAGCCGCCCAACGGACTCCAGCACACGAATGCCAGACCCTGCTCGGCACAATAGTCAAGCGTGTCTTGGGTGTCCAGATGAATCGGAGAATACTGGTTCTGCACGGCCACAAGCTTGTCGCCGAGAATCTCCTGTGCGATCTTCAACTGTTCGATGCTCACGTTGGAAACACCCGCCCACTGGGCCACGCCCTGATCGAGCAACGCCTTGATGCCTTCGCAGGACTCGTTGTACGGTACTTCCGGATCATGGCGGTGCAGGTAAAGCAGATCGATGCTATCAACGCCAAGCGCCATCGCGGACTGCTTGCCGTATTCGATCAGATGCTCCGGCTTGCCGTCACGCGGCCAAACCGGCTTGTCACCCTCCCAAGCGCGGCGCAAGCCCACCTTGGTGGCCACGGTGACTTCCTCACGCGGGCCCTTCCACGAGTCAAGCGCCTCACGCACCAGCTTTTCGCCGGTCTGTTCCTCTTCGCCCGGAGTGTAATACGCCCAAGCGGTGTCGATGTGACGGCATCCGGCATCCAACGAGGCGTGCAATGTTTCGATACCGACATCGTGACCACGATTGTTTTCAATGGTCAGCGGCATTTCGCCATGACCGATAGCCGTGGTGTGGAACGGTCCAAGATTACGGAACAAAGCCATCCCGATCTCCTTCAACAACGTACAGAGTGTCTTTCCGAATGCAACCTTACCAGCCAACCCGTCTCAGCAGACAGCAAACCCACCAAACATGCGCGTAATGCGCATGTCAGCGACCACCGAAACTGCCGCCACCGGAACCGCCGGACGAACCGCCGAAACCGCCACCGGAGAAACTGCCGCCGGAACCACTGGAACTTCCGGACGGCGACGCCGCTGAAATCGTCGATTGAATATCAGCGAAACCTGATTCCAACTGCGCGCCAATATCACCAAAATTGGCGCTGAATTGCGAGAAATCCATCGAATTCGTATCAAACGAAGCAGGACCGGCGTAACGATGATCGAAATACCATGAACGATAACTCCAGTACAGCAGCGAATCGGAAGCATTATTATCAAGCCATTGCGGATCAGCCAATTGCGGATACGCCTTCAACAGCTGCTTCATCGCCTTTTTGGAAATGCCGAACGCGGTGGCATACACCATATACCGGCCCCACAACGTCATATCCGTCACACCGCGATCCTTGAATTCGCTGAAATCCTCCATATAATGCTTCAATCCGAGCACCTGGCCAGCAAGATACTGCCCATTGTCGGTAAGCCCCTTCAGTTTGAGGTAGCTCAACGCGAACACGGAAGCGAACATCATCGGCGCGGAAATCACCGCGAGCAACGCAAGATTGCCGATGGCTCCGAAATACAGCATGGACAGGAATGCCAGCATCACAGCGCAAATGCCCACGGCAAACGCTCCCCCACCGCATATCGACGTGGCGCCCAGCATGGCAAATTCGTTGTCGCACGTATTCGTGAACTTCTCCTGAAGCTTGTAGCCGTTCTTCCAACCAGAGAAATTCTCGTTCATCTGATCCAGATCGAACACCGGAGAGCCGATGCGTTCGGACGCCGTCACCAGCAAGTCGAGCGCGGCCTGCTCGCTCGGACGCAACTGCAACGATTGCACGTTGTCAAACACCACGGGAAGTATCACCACAGTACTGGTTTTGCCCACATCGCGGATTCGAGCGGGATCGTTGGCGATCATCCGTGCAATGTCAGCATTATTCGCCTGGCTCATATCAATGCCCCGATACATGGCGGCCACCCCCGGGTAGATGGCGATCGCGCCACGTGAGGCAAGCGAAAGCACGGAAGCCGACATTTTACGGCTCGTCAGCGTGCTCGAATGCTTGTTGTCGACCATATGCAGCAGCTCCGCAGCGCTAGCAGGACTCATTTCCGGCTCGTCACGCCAATACTCGACGCCGCCATGATATTGCGAACGGTTGAAGCTGCGCAACGCGAAGATGATGGCGATCACACACAAGACCAGCCCGACCACTGCAATGGCGATCCACGTGATCAGGCGGATGCGCGCTTGTTTGCGCTGCTGGTCGCGCCACTGCTGTTCCTGCTTGGCTTCGCTTTTCATAATGCCGTTTTTGATGGTGGTATCTCTGGTGCGTTCCACGCCGCCGGTCACGCCAACGTCGAACATGGCGACCACGTCGACATAGTCGCCGGCACGCACGTCATATACGGTGAATTTCAACGAGCCGTTCTTGTCTCGCTCCGTTTCCGACGTGCATTCCGTATGCAGCCAAGCCCACGAATTATCGGCGTCAATGCCTTCGGGGAAGGTGACGGTGCCGGTGACTTTGCCGATGGGAATCTGATTGCTCACGCCGAGCGGCTCCCACTGGAACGTGGCCATGTCTTGATAGGCGGTGGTCACGCCCTGCATAGTCATGGTCACGTCGAATTTCAAGCTGCTTGCCGATGTGATGGAGGGAATGTTCCACCCAATTTCGATCTTCTTGGAACGATCGTCGGTATTGCCGGAAACAAGACCGTCTTTCGCGGGATCGAACGGCTGCGGATTGCTGTCACCTTGCGAAACATCGGCGATATACCACTGCTTCGCATGTTCTCGATTCCATTCGTCGGTGCTGTAGCTGCTTGGGATTGCGATATCGCCCTGCTGGTAGGTTTCCCCCGTTGTTACATTGCGCACGCTGATATCGGTGATATTGGTCAGATCGCTTTCCTTCAGCGTGTACTGTTGGTACAACTGCTTCCATGGATGATCTCCGTCGTCATCGCTGCGGTCGGCGAGTTTCATGTCGATATGCTGGGTGACCTTCAAATCGCCATTGCTTTGCACCTGCACATCGTAGTCGAGCGTTTTGTAGCTCAGATCGGCCCCACCGTCATCCAATACCATGAACAGCAGCAAGGCCGCTACAATACCAACGGTAACAACGATTGCAATACCGAAGCTGCGCACCGCTCGTGACGCATGCTGTTTGGCCGCCATAATCCCTCTTTCTCGCTTCTTCTTCCCTCAGATGGCCGTACAGGCCGAATTGAACAGTAAAGCCCCATCGTTATCAGACGGGGCTTTTACATGCATATCAGAATTTAACTTGCGGAACCTGACGATCCGCTTCATCCACCTGGAAGTAGGGAGCCTGTTCGAAATGGAACAAGCCGGCGATAATATTGGTCGGCACAACCTCGGTCTGGGTATTGTACTTCTGCACGACATCGTTGTAGAACTGGCGTGCGTAAGCGATCTTCTCTTCCAATGATTTCAGCTGACTCTGCAGATCCATGAAATTCGTATTGGCCTGCAGTTGCGGATAGTTTTCAGATACAACCTGCAGATTCATAAGCGCGCGGCTCAGCTGGTTTTCCGCGGCGATGCGCTGCGCCACGTCACCGCTTTGCGCGGCCTGCACCACGCCGGCACGGGCCTGCGTGACCTGCGTGAACACTTGGGATTCGTGGGCCGCATAACCTTTGACCGTTTCCACCAGGTTCGGAATAAGATCGGTACGCTGCTTGAGCTGCACATCGATCTGCGCCCAGCCGTTCTTCACACGATTGCGTAATGTGACCAGCCCGTTGTAGGCGCTGACGGCCCAAAGCACAATAAGTACAACGATGACAGCAATGATAATGCCAACGACCATGACAGCTCCTTCGTTAATGGCTCTTCAAACCATTCTTGCATACATCTAGGTACGTTATGGCAAAACTCATACCCCGTGTCTCATCTTCATGCATTCTGCATGAAACGAAAAGTGCCCCGTACCTTTCGGTACAGGGCACTTCAGTCAGTCAGCTATGCTGCGAGGGATCCTTGAGGACATCAGTCCTCAAAAGGATCAAAGTCGCGGCGGACGCGGCGGCGAGGACGCTCGGAACGCTCTTCGCGATCGGCACGGTACTCGTCGTAATTCTCGTCGGCTGCGTAACGCGGGTTGCGGTCGTCGCGGCGGCTGCTGCGGCGACGGTCGGAACGACGATCATCACGATCGTAATCACGGTCATCGCGGTCGGAACGACGACGACGCGGACGATCATCATAATCACGATCATCATCGCGGTCGGAACGACGACGACGCGGACGATCATCGTAATCACGATCGTCACGGTCGGAACGACGGTCATCACGACGGTCATCACGACGGCCACGGCTGCCGCGACGGTCATCGCGATCTGAACGCTCACGACGCGGAGCGGAGGATTCCTGATCTTCGAAGCCCGGAATGGCCAAGGAGATCTTGCCGCGATCATCAACGCCCTGCACGACTACCTCAACGGTGTCGCCTTCCTTGAGCACATCTTCGACGGCGTCGATACGCTCGCCGTTGGCCAGATTACGAATTTGGGAGATGTGCAGCAGTCCGTCGGTGCCCGGGGTCAGGTTCACGAAGGCACCGAAGGAGGTGGTCTTCACAACCTTGCCGTTGTAGGTTTCGCCGGCTTCAGGAACGTGCGGGTTGGCGATCTGTTCGATGATCTGCTTAGCCTTTTCAGCGCCGTCGCCACCCTCGGAGGAGATGAACACGGTACCGTCATCTTCGATGGCGATCTCCGCACCGGTCTCTTCCTGGATCTGGTTGATCATCTTGCCCTTCGGGCCGATGACCTCGCCGATCTTGTCGACCGGAACGGTGGTGGTGATGATGCGCGGAGCATACGGGCTCATCTCGGCCGGGCCGTCGATGCACTCGTTGATGACTTCGAGAATGGTGGTG
>OJSD01003264.1_pt1 | contig 13580 bp, 9 predicted proteins | sample 1599391 | NCBI WGS metagenome assembly OJSD01 (sample SAMN04168656, study PRJEB22393) | human gut metagenome | biome: human gut microbiome; feature: stool | host: Homo sapiens | collected 2014-03-17 | reverse complement strand
CATACACAGAATTACCATCCAAAGACATATTATAAGAAAGCCCAAAGTTCCAACCCATTGCCCCTTGGCCAAATGCCATCGAGTGTAAATCTATATTGCAAACCTGCTTAAAATAATACCCGTTACCTCCCACATTACTCAAACTTGCTGCGGAATGAACAAGGAAAGGATTCTCTTCCGTACCTTCTCCAACCCCGTATTCAGAATGAATCACAATAGAATCATCCAACACCCACTCCTTATTTTCCGGCAAAGATATCCGACATTTCTGCTTCAAATCTTCGGGAAAATCCACAACATGGCTCTCATATAGATAATTACCACCTATTCCACAAATCGTAAACTCTCCATCCCAAGGATACACGATTGAAATCTGAAACCTACCATCATCAAGAAACTTGTTTTCAAATTTCTCATAAGCCAAAATTCTCCCACTTTTCTCGTCTCTCAAAAAAATGTAATTGGGTAACATTCTATCATCCTTGTGTTTACGAAATGTAAGCCGGAACAAGGGTGCTTCCAAATTCGTCCCCCCCTGATCGTTCCAACCTCCCAACACAACCTCCTGCACCACCACCCGATCCATAAGTGAAATACTTGAATTTATTTTCATCAACTTATTGGTTATCAAACATTCATTCCTCGTGTACTCTATTTCATAATCCCTGCCATCTGCCCGAATGTTAAAAACTAACTCCATTTTATCCATAAAAAACAAAAACATGGGAATACTCTGGAAACATCCCTCTTCTTCCACGTAATACAACTCCACCTCTTCTTCCCGTCCCCCATCTTCCGTACACATCGAACCGAACATATCAAATACGGTCGAGGGCATTCTCAATTTTAAACTTATCTTTTCTACCCCCTGCGGACGAGTCGTGACGTAAAACTGGACTTTTGAAATCATTTCCCGTGACAACGTAACATTCAATGATGTTGTTTCTCCCTCTACCGAGAGTATTTCCTCTCCTTTCAACAACTCCGGAACTTGCCGTCCCTCTTTTAGGTTAACACGTACCTCTTCCAACAACGTCCTCCCTTCCAACAACTCCGACACCGTAAAATCCTCTTCGCTATAATTCGCAAAAACCACTACCCGATACTCTCCGTGTTCCAAAGGAATCCCCGTAAGTTCATCCTCAGAACCAAAGTCTACTACCTTTGAAAAGACATACCTGCTCAAACTATCCCGAACAACACGTTTGAAAAAATAAAATCGTATGTCCTTTAAACCTTCCCCTTCCGGTGTTGTCATCTCTTCGCCCCGGCTAAGGGATAACAACACCTCTTCCTTCACTCCCCTCATTTCATCCGTACGATCCGATACGCACGAATCCATTGTAAATAGTGCAACCAGCCCTAAAACAACTCTATATATTACTTTTACCATAATTGCTATTTTTAGTCTTCTACAACAAGTTCCCCGTAAATATCACCATAACCATATCTTCCTTGCACGCTTCCCGTATTGGTTGACCCTTTTATCAATTCCCGATTCACATACCCCACAACTCCACCGACCAAACCAACTCCTACCACGTATCCAGAATTTCTACATCCGGCAATTTCTTCCGGATAACTGTCCGCATGCTTAGCAAAATATCCGACAATTCCTCCCACATACTTCACACCCGACACGCTCCCCGTATTCTCACATTCCACTACCGCACAATTTTCTTGATAACATTTCCCCATAATTCCACCAACACACGATGTACTATCCAAATGCGAAACCGTTGCAGTAGACACGATTCCTGCCTTATTACGGCAATTCTGGATAAATCCACCCAAACCGCTAATTCCTCCGACATTCTCTTTAGCAGACACCTCCCCTCTATTTTCACAATCCTCAATTAAACCTTCATAAGCATGATCCTGCAGAGGTGTTCCTTGTCCTCCTCCCGTCGTGTAATATCCCGTACTGGACAATATTCCACCAGCATTTTTTCGGGCAAAAACACTCCCTTCATTAACACACCCTACAATAGTATCTTTTCCCAATCCCACACTTACAATCCCCCCGACACTCTCCAACCCTTCACTTCCAATTGTTCCATAATTTGTACAATATAAAACCTTCCCATTTTTAGATTTCCCTACTAATCCCGCATTTCCAACAATAGTAGCATAATTAACACAACCGGAAATCACACCTCCTAAAGAATAATTCACCAAGGTTGCCATGTCAGTAATTTTACAAGATTCATCTATAATTACTTCTTTTACCTCACCCCCGTTTATCACATAATTAAAAAGAGCACGACCACTTAATCCGGTAATCCGATTTTTTCCTCCATCATAACAACCGGTAAAACCGGACACATAATCACCAAGAACATTAGAACCAGCCTCACCCATACCAATCCATCCTTCCCCATCATTATAACACTCCCCTCCGACTGCACATATTTCCGAAAAATCAATATCGCAAATCTGCTTGAAATATCGTTTTTCACCTGTGGCTATATACCGTATTGCATTAAACTTTTCCGGAGAATTCACAATATACGGATTTTCCATTGTTCCTTCACCATCCGTTTTCAAATCTGAATAATTCCAACTAAACTTTCCTACAGTAATGTATACCCACTCATCACCTCCCGGATTATACCCCGGTACACCCTTTGAGTCTATCTTAAATTCATGATCCATCGTAAATTTTTTCATCTCTCTTCCTACACTATCCATCAACACCACCTCTTTCACCCGCCAAATACCCCGCGGAAAATCTCCGAAATTATAGGGCAAATACACACTAGATTCTCCCATATCGACAGGCATACTCACACGTTTCACAACTCCCGCCGATTCCATCATAACAATCCCGCTCTTCACCTTAATCCCCGAGAGAGGTTCGTAAACATCAACAGCTAAAATTGCATCCATGTTCGAAGAATACAATCGCTTATTGACATAATAGGAATAAACGCAACCGCTTTTCACTACATCAATATGATCAGACAATCCCTGTAAATACTCTATAAAAACCTGTCCCATAAAATTACGGGACTCCTGCTCCAACTCATACCGGATCTCGTTTGGCTCGCCCGTTTCATCACCCACCACGTAAAACGTTTGCAAATACGCCGTTGATGTCCCCGACGTCTTCTTTGCCATATTCACATGATACAATGTTCTTCCCTCCACCGGTTTGCCATTCAAATAAACACCCTTACCTCCCCACAATTTTCCACTAAAATTCAAGAATTTGGCGTCTACCTCAAAATTCAATTTCGCCACGACCGGTTTCAATTCGATTCTCTCCCGCACTCCCTCTGCCGAATGGAACGGGACACTGACCCCGTAATAAAACGGTTTATTCAACGCCACGCAAGTATCCTTAACCGAAAACAACACCGTGTGATCAAAATCCACCGTATCCCCTCGTTGCAAATTTACTTGATACCGACCACGCCCATCCGGCTCTTCAGCCGTAATCAACAAACGATATTCATCCCCCGTTTCTAAAATCAACTCCGAATCATTCAAATCCTTTACCGAAGAAAACGACTCCACCGCCTTGATCACATTCCCCTGCATAATATACATCTTTATATACATCTCTTCATTTTCCGAAACCACACTACCCGAACGACTCAAATACACCAACCCGTTCATTTTATCCACCGGTTCCTGCTCAAGCAAATCATCGTGACACCCGCCGAATAACCAGAAGCCACAAAACAATACACCCAACCAAAATATTCTTGTAACCATATCAATTCATTTTAGACAACGACACCCTATTCTTTTCTCCCGACAACAACGAACAATCACAGCCGAACGCCACGTACTGCCCGTCCACCACAAACCTCAACTCCGTCAATTTCACCCTCCCCGTCAACGATGTCCACACGTACAACTCCGTCGAATAAATCGTCCGGCCCCCCTCCAAACGACCCTTCACCTTCAATCCGGAAATCTCATATCTCGATCCCCCGACATTAATATACCCCCTACCATTCGCCTGTTCCTCAATTATTTCATTTGTCTCGAACTCAACAATATATTTTACGTTACTAGCTTCCATCAAAATCTCGTCATTCGTCCACGAATCTTCCACTTCCGGCCAAATCACTACCTCGTTATTCGCTCCCTGGGTCACCGTCACGTTCCGACTCAATTCTCCGGCCCGAATCGTCACCGTTGCACTCCGACTCTCTCCCTGCATATTCTCCGACACACTCACGATCACCAAAGAATCCCTCTTACTCAATGCACACCAATTCCCCCCGCTCACGCTAGCACTCCACACCTTCTCGTTCGTGTACACATACACGTCCTCGGATGCAGCCGACTTACCAAAAGTCAGCATTTCCACGCTCAAATTCAGGTAAGGAACCGCCCCGGCTTGGGTCACACTCACTCGTTCCGTCAAGTTCCCCGCTCTCAACAAAAGCACGGCCACACGCTCCCGAATTTCGATATTCGTATCTACAACTACCCGCAAAACTCCTTCCGTCAAAGAAGCATAACACCACTCACTACCCGACTCCACGTTCACCAACAACTCTCCGGCATTTGTTGTCACTGGACTAGTCAACACACCACCCCACTCTCCTATCTTCAAAGCCGTTCCTTCACCAATCTCTATATAAGGTACCACTCCGTTCTGTTTCACCTCCAAACGTTTGGAGATTCTCCCGGCTATTGCTACAATTTCCGCTTTCCGAGATTCAATCGACACATTTTCCGTCACGACAACTTTCACAGCATCACCCTCTTTCACAAGCTGACACCAATTTTCCCCAGAAACCACCCGTACATCCCACTCATTCAGATTTGTTGACACATATAAATGCTGAGTTCCCCCCTTAGCCGAAAAATCAGTCAACTCCCCGGGGATCAATTCAAACTTCTCACCCTCTTGCACAATTGTAATCGTCTCTTCCGTATCGAACAACTTGTTACGCACAGTTATCCGCACTTCCCGATCCTCCGCCGTACCGTTTGCACGCACCATAAGATCTATATTCTTCACCCCACTTGTCACTCCACTCTGATTAACTACCCACGCTTTTGCGCTCTCCGGAAGTACAAACTCATAATCCGCATCCCCCCGCAAAGAAAGCCGAATTGTAGTATCCTGCAATCCAACATGATAATTCAACGGGGATAACACCACGGTCTTACTTACCTCCCGCACTACCGGCTGAAACACCCTCACCGTATCCACGCTTCCACCGGAAGCCACCCATATCTGTCCTTCCCGATTTTCCCTCGTATCATTAGGCAGAATATTAAATTTCAACCTCTCAGTACCTAACGAGCGTCCTAGTGCAACCTCCTGCCGAATCCACGACTCGTAAGCCCGAGGGATCGTCACGTCATAACTAATACCCTCTTTTACATCAATATTTAAACTTGCTCCGTCAACCGGAACAATCTGCTCCACAGCCGAAGCCACAATCGCCGCTTCTCTCAACTGCACCACGGTCAGCAACTCCATCGCCGCCCCGTCTGTCTCCTTAATGATAATAGCCCCCGAACGATTCTCTCTTCCGGTATTGGCCTGTATCATAAAATTCAACTTATCCGTCTCCAACGCACGGCTCTCCGTACGGGTTATCCACGACCTCATACATTCTGGAATAATAACCTCATACGCCACACTACGTTGTAACTCAACCACCAACGCCGTCGCTCCCGGTTCGACCACATACTCCTCCTGCACTAATATCAACATATGCACCTTTGATTGAGTAACAAATACAGTGTCAGACAAATCACTACCCTTATCTTTAAACACGATCTCTCCCGAACGATCGTCATATCCCTTATTAGCCGCTATTTGAAAAATAAACTTCTCCTCCGTTAATGCTCTTCCTCTAACCACCTGCTTAATCCACTCCGCATACTCCGGTTTAATGATGATCTCATACTCCAAATTACTTTTTAGCTCTACCTCTATCTCCTCCCCCTCGGCCTCAACCGCATAATGCGATTCCGTCACGATCAGCGCATCCTTCTTCTTTTGTGTAACCGTCACTTTCTTCGTCACCCCCTGGGCCTGAAAAGTCAAAACAACTTTTCGTTCCTCGTAAGTCGGATTAGGCTTAACCGTAATCGTCACCTCTGCATCCCCCTCACCACTCTCCGGCACCACTTCACACCAATCCGTCATACCCGACACCTGCCACTTTGCATTCGAAGTCACCCGAACTTGTTTGCTCCCTCCGTTCGCCAACTCTCCATAACTCGTTTCCCCGACTTCAAACTTAACCTCAAAACCGGGAGCATCCGGATCCTCCGGATCAACCTTATCTCCACCCCCACATCCGCTCACCACAATCAACACTCCCCACAGGTACACAACCTGCTTTAATAACCTGTTCATTGTCAACAACATTTATTTATTATTATCATTAACCTCATTCACCACGCAACCAACCATCAATTAATAGTATCGAAAAAGGAAAAATATGACATAAAAAACAATACTATTTTTTCATCCACGTAATAAACCACTCAGATGTATATATTTTAAAAAGTAGTTACAAATTTATACTTTCCCCCACACGGTAATCAATAATCTTTTTGATAAAACAAAAAACTACTTTTTTATAGTATCACACGATATTCGAACCATCACGGTGATAATTTTTTAGACAGTTGTTTCTCATACAAACGGATAATCGTTCGTAATTTATATTTTTTGGACATATTCTCCGACTTTAATTAGAAACTTGGTACTAGCTAAATCATCTTATTTAAATTCCACGAACAAACAACTTTTATTCTCCGGTTAGCGGGAGCAACTTAATACATTTTGACGTGGTCAATTTAAACAGATTTAAAAGAGTCGGTGTTACCGTTTTTTTCCTCTATAATCAACTTCATACTAAAATTTTAATATTTCATTTCTCATCTTGCAATTTCTGCAGCACACGCTTTAACTCCGTTTTTAATCGTTTTAACTCAGCCACCATCTCCCGATCCAACTCAACAACTCTTTTTCTCAATGCCACACCTTTCAAAGCCGATTCGCGCTCTCGTACAAGCTTCTCCAGCGGTACTTTGCGGGCGTAATGCTCCACGGCGATTGTCACCAATTCCTTGTTCATCGACTGCAGATAACTTCGTAGGTAATGGCTTTCATCATAAAGAACCACAGACAGTAACTCCGAAACCTCGCGATCATTATTCAAATCAATCAATATATTTCCCATATACCACCATTTATAATATATAGTACAGGAAAACAGGAAACGTGACAAAAAAAACTCTTTTAATTAAAAATAATGGAAATAAAAACATTCGGTTAACTATTTTTACATACTTTTGTCCACAAAAGAATGAAAACCAATCATGAGAGAAGGAAAAGAAGTCATCATACAGGAATTTCTTGTTAAAGACAATGAAAACTACAAACTGAAACCTTTGGGATTCATTCGGGATCTCGAAGAAGAGACGTTCTTTTTGCAACAACTTGCCAAACAACACCCTTTCACCACCTTCTCCAAGTGGAAACAACAACTCATGACCCACTATTACATAGAACGTCAGTTTTCTCATTTCGTCAGGACAAATATCAACACGCCCCAATTCATTGAAACCATTCACGAAAAAGCATGCTACATGGTGGAAGCAAAATACAGGGAAAAACGGGATATCCCAGAAGTCGACATATACTTGAATCCCGACAAGGGAACTATTGCCTATATCATGCCGCATGACCTTTTTCTCAATTATTATCACCGTTATTTCACCCCGGAAATCACGTTAAATACCCCGACGGAACTCTATCACTACTGTTTGCAGATCACGAACACCATTTTTCCCCTCTCTTGCCAAGAAATACTAGAACTTGCGAACAACTCCACACCCTCGATCTGTGATAAAATTTCCCGGTGGTTAAAAAAAATGATTCGCCAAGATTGCCCCGATCGGGATGACATTCACCACGAGGTATACATTGCTTTCATCGAGGCTATCCGGAAAAAGCAATTCGCCAAACCGGACAATCCCCATTCCGTACGAAATTACGCAATTGGAATTATAAAAAACAAATATCTTGATGCCCAGTCTCAACGCCGAAAAATCGTACTTGAAAATGAACTGACCGACATACAGCTATCTAATCATGATTCACCGGAAACAGACGAACAATTGATGAGAAATGAGAAAATCTTGAATCTCTTACAAAATCCCGCTCATCCTTTACGAAAGGAATTATTCCTCGACATAGAAGAAAAAATAGAGTTGCTAACTCTTCATTTCCTTGAGGGCTTATCCTACGAAGAAATTGCCCTCCGGAAATACGGGCAACTTTCCCCGGAAAAATTAAAAAAAGTAACGAACAAATTTCGTCAAGACATTTGCCGGGTAAAAGCACCCTTGCGTTCGCGTCTTGAAAAAATTATTCCAATATTGTAATACAATGGAAGAGAAAAAGTGTACATATACCACCGCACAGATCGGACAATACATGATGAATAAAATGTCCCCCGAGGAAGAAACGCTCCTTCAGGAACACCTTTACTTGTGTCCCGAATGTAGCCGAAAACTGCAAGAAATGAGACGACTGGCAGAGACACTGGCCGACCGACAAGTGAAAATGGTCGACAAGAAAAAACTCCGCCAACGGAATTTCGTAAAAATACTCGTTTCCATCATTCTCTTTTTCTCCGGGAGTTACGGCATCTATTGGTGGCAATCCCACTCCATGGAAGAAAAAATCATCCCACCCGCATCACCCGATATTTTTCACCACACGGACACACTCAAAACTCCGGACACGCTTAAAATCACGAGAGAAACCGTGAAGTAAACCTTCATCTCTCGCATCTGATTTCCCCCCCCAACCGAAAAACAGGATTACCACCCGGACAATCTGTTGTCGAATCTTAATACCGGCACATACAGCAACGAAATATCAGTATTCATTCCGATTTACTACTTGAAAAAGCGATCAAAATGTTAATTTATTGCCATCAAAAAGCGAGCCGCTCCCATTCCGCTCCCATTCTCATCCTATCCCTCTCCTAAAATAATTAAAAAATATAGGATTTAATTTGTAATAACAAATAAATAGATATACCTTTGATTCATATTTAAACACTACTATATAGTTATATTTTCAATTAACAATGCTTTAATACCACCTTAAAAAGGACACAAATGGCAACAGTAAACAATCCCTCTCTTCAAGGTTTCTCTGGAAAAATCGACGGACACGTGGCTTACACTGTGGGTAAGAAAACTTACCTGCGCAAGCTTGCCATAAGCATTAGTAACCCCCGCACCGAGAAACAAACGGCACAACGAGTCAAGCTTACTGCCGCACAAACCATGTACAGGGCCATCCGGGGAAGCCTCCTCGAAAAAGTCCACGCCATCGCAGCAAAAGAAGAAGAACGAAGGTCCGGCTACCACGGGTTTCTACACGCCAACATGAACATATTCGGCCAGAACAATTACATCGATTACCCACGGCTGGTCATGTCCGCCGGCAGCCTGCAATTACCCTTCAGCATGAAAGCCACAAGGTGTACCCCCGAGGAGTTGGAACTGGCGTGGCTCGACAACTCGTCAACCGTCACAGCTCACCCCTCTGACCAACTACTCGTTGCCGCCATTTTCGACAACGAACCCTACCAACCCGAGATGCTGGAAACGAACGTTTTTTGCCGGCAAAACGGTCAAGCCTCCGTTCTCTTGCCGGAAGGAGAATGGGGAACTGCCCATTTATACTGCTTTTTCTCTGCAGAAAACAGAGAACGTTTTTCTCCGTGCATGTACTTCACCGTTTCAAAACTTTAATACCAATTTATCATGGCTATTTTCAATCCAACCATATACAAGGACATCTCTGGTTCAGTGGGGAACGTGACTTCCTACAAGGTAGGTAAAACCCAGATCGTCCGAGCAAAAACGGGATTCGTGAAAGATGCGAAAACCCCGAAACAATTGCAACAACGCGCCCGATTAAGCCTGATCACGAAATTGCGCCGCAGTTTTATCACGATTCTAAAAACAGGCTACTGCACCCCGTCCGGCAAAACATGCATCAACTGTTTCACCCGGGACAACATCGGCAAGGTGAACGCAGAGGACTGGGATCATCCCACCCTAGATTTGCTGACCCTTTCGCTATCCGGTGGCAACCTGCGACTTCCCCTGATGGAGGTGGATGTGAACGTGGAAAAACGATTAGTCACATTCCGGTGGAAAAAACAACCGCTGATGCCTTTCATGGCAAAGAGCGATCAGTTGGTGGGAGCGGTATACGAGCGGATAGAGCAAAAAAGTCGTCTTGTAGAACTAGGCACCCGGAGAGAAAGCGGAGAAAAGACATGGACACCACCCACGGACTGGGACATGAACCAACTAACCGTGTACGGCTTCGCTGTCAGCGAGAACGGACAGGACGCATCGGGTACACTCGGGCTTATTGAAACAGAAAAGACGGATACCTCGGTCTCTGATACGGAGAATATCTAAACAATAGGAGGAATGAGGGTAAAAATACTTACGGTGATAGTTTTGTTTTTAATGCCTATGGTTTCTCGGGCACAAGAGGAAGAATTCGAACAATTCGTGGATAACATTTTACACGAAATACAAAACACAGACTCTACGTTTCACCGTAACTTCCATCTCTTTAGAGATAGTATCGCAAAAGAATTTTCGAATTTCAGGGATAGTGTGAATCGGGAATTTGCCAAGTTTTTGGAACAATCCTGGGAAACGTTTCCCATCATCCCTCCCACCACTCCCATTCGCTATAACCAAGTTCTCTCCTCCCGCAACCAAACCATCTCAAAAATATATTCCCATGAAACAGACGAGAAAAATTTTTTTGGCATAGAAATCGACATCCATTTTCCTGAGAATATACCAACAGAAACCACAGAAATATCAGAAAAATCCGTCGGGCAGATTTGGCTCGCCTTAGGGGACTCGGATTTTTCAACCTGCTTGGCTGAATGTTTGTTGCTATCATCCCACTTGAACTTAAACACGTGGGGATATTATCAATTAATCAGCCACATAACCCGTCAGCAACCCGTTTCGCCCGATATACGCATTATCATGCAATGTTTTCTCATGAACCATCGGGGATATAAATGCCGAATGGGAATTATCAATGATCGAGAACTCGTGCTACTACTCCCTTTTAACACAAAAGTCTACAGTTTCTATCACATTCTCATTAACGACATTCCCTATTACATCCCGGAAAAGAAAGAATTTGCAGTAAATAAGCTAAAAACATATTCCCGGGAAATCAAATTTGCCACACAGACCCCAGATCTATTCCTACACTCCCCGCTGAAATTAGGGCAAAACAAGTTTAGTCGTAAAGAATTTATATTCAATAAGAAAAAAATCATTCTCCCGGTAAACGAACATCTCATCGACTTTTACGCAACTTATCCCACTTGCGACCTCCACGTGTACGCTTCCGCCCCCATAGACACAACCTTGCTGGTCCCCTTACGGGAAGTGTTGCGTAAAGACTTTTCCGGGTATACCCACACCTGTGAAATATTACGTTTCATGCACGCCTGTTTCAAACATCAATCGGATTCCATCGTATGGGGACAGGAACGCTATTTTTTCGCAGAAGAATCCCTATACTATCCTTACCTGGATTGCGAAGACAGTGCTATTCTGTTCCGCCATCTCGTCAATCGCCTGACAAGGCTGGAAGCAATTCTGGTCGTTTATCCCGAACACGTTGCCGCAGCGGTAGACCTTCCCTATCGGGGAATGGAAAAATGCGTGACACATCACGATAAAAAATACATGATCTGCGAACCCTCGTACATCGGAGCCCTACCGGGGGAACAAATACCCCGTATGGAAGAAACAAGGGAATTATTCTGCTACTAGTTCACTGTCCACGTCCTCTTCCGGAAAATATTGCCAGATATGCCGCCCACAAAGGACATATCCTCCTTCTACCACGGAATATCCCTCAGATCTGACATCCACCCCCCCCCCCTCTTCTATAGGGCAATCAGCAACACGAATCCATTTATTCATTTCCGGTTCATAATAAAAAGTAAGTGGTACCCCCTGTAAATCAAACGACTCATAAGGATACATACCTCCAAATAAATAAAATCGATTATCAATTTCTGTAACGAAAGGCGTCCACATAAAACTTTCAATAGGAAAATTAGGTAACCTATCCCAAGCATAATAACGAAAAGGGAAACGGGCAAAATTGGATCCACTCCCCACGTACAACACATTATCTATAATAAACAAATACTGTCCCCCGTTAAACAACTGATTATAACCGAAAGGAATAATTGCGTTATCACTCACGTCAAATCTTCGTAAGGCTGAACCTATTGATTTATAATAGATATACCCCTCATAAAACACTCCGGAATAAACTTCATCTTCTGCCAAAACATTCAATAATTTCTCCCAAGTATGCTTTTCAACATCATATTTCCACAATTTCGAGTAACCGACAGTCCTTTGTGAACAATAAAAACAATTCCCCGCAGTGACAATCAAAGGAAAGAACACCTGCCCCGGCATCTCTTCACGACGTAACCATTCTCCGGTATCAAGATTGTATTCCCATAAAGCATGGCTCCCAAACAGGAATAAACTCCCGTTACAAGCAGCTAATGTTCCGACCCCCACCACCCGATCGGGCAAGGAAACAATCTTTTTCCAAGGCTGTTCTCCCAACTGGCCTAATGGCCGGGTCTTAAACTTATAGGTTTCCCCATAAGCAATACCTCCAGCATTCTCTATAAAAGCACGGACATAATAGGTGGTCGAAGGTCGTAGATCATGCAAATATATCTGTTGATATTCTGTGATTTTACCCGTTACAAAACTTCCCGTTTCCCCGAGACTATCCAAACGTACCCGAGGAGAATCGCCCCAACATATTCCCATTCGCTTAATATTCGTGGCACTCTTCTCCCGAATCATATACCCCGTCCTAGCCGAACAATCGGAAACTTCACAAACCGGAGAAGTTGAAATTTTCCCAACACTGGCAACCTTCGTTTGGACACTTTTCATCTCACTATAATATATCTTTCCTTCTTTTTTCGCAAAAGAACGACAGTAATAGGTCTGCCCATACTCAAAATCATACAAAAAAGTACTAAGATTATTTTCCGAACGAATCGCACAAATCGAAGGATAGTGACCGTTTAATCTAACGTAAGGATCAGTTCCCCAAACAAGTCCCACGGAATCAGGCTCTCCTTCCGTGTATTCATGCATAAAAATGTGTTGATACGTCTGGACTGAAATAAATGATAGCATTCGTACACTCCCATCAGATGAAGGAGTATTGAATACAAACTCCGGAGAAACACCGGTAAATTCCGCATTTTGCACGATCGCTTGGCAATAATAAGATATGTTAGGAATTAAATTTAACAACCTTACACCATAGGTTGTATCGTTTGCCAAGGTCAACACGATTGTATCTCGATACTCTTCTCTTAAAAGACTATCCATACTGTAAACAAACAAAGCTTTCACTATTTTCCGTTCTCCTGTCGACTTTAAACATACCCGGAGATACGCATCATTAGGTAAACAGGTATCCATTTCTATTTCCGAAACAGGAACTCCTGCCTGAGGTGAAT
>OJSD01003262.1_pt1 | contig 13584 bp, 9 predicted proteins | sample 1599391 | NCBI WGS metagenome assembly OJSD01 (sample SAMN04168656, study PRJEB22393) | human gut metagenome | biome: human gut microbiome; feature: stool | host: Homo sapiens | collected 2014-03-17 | reverse complement strand
GAACTTGATGAGGGAATTGTATTAAGAGGAGATACTTTTATCATCAAAGAAGATGGAAAGGAGCTTCCTGTATGTACAACTTCTGAGATAAAATTACTCGGTTCTCATAATCATGAAAATATTCTGGCAGCTATCGGCATAACATATTATATGGGAGTACCTGTAGAACAGATCAGGGATGCTGTTATGAAGTTTACTGCTGTAGAGCACCGTATTGAATATGTAGATACGGTAGACGGTGTAGATTATTATAACGATTCTAAGGGAACGAACCCGGATGCGGCAATCAAGGGAATCTCAGCTATGACAAAGCCTACGATTTTACTAGGCGGCGGATATGATAAGAAGTCTACTTATGATGAGTGGATCGATGCATTCCATGGTAAAGTACGTTATCTTATTGTTATGGGTGCAACGGCACAGGCAATTGCAGACACGGCAAAGAATCACGGTTTCCATAACGTCATTTTTGCAGATACTTTTGAGGAAGCAATGAACATTGCAAAAGAGAAGGCAAGACCGGGAGATGCTGTTTTACTTTCACCGGCATGTGCAAGCTGGGGCATGTTCAAAAATTATGAAGTTCGAGGCAAGGTATTTAAAGAAATCGTCCGAAAGTTTAAGGGGTGAATGCTGTGCAGAAGAAATCCTGGAAGAAACCAAAAAGACGGCCACAGGCCATGGATTATTCTATATTATTCCTGGTGCTTTTCCTGGTAGGATTTGGTCTTGTAATTTTATATTCCACCAGTTCCTATAAGGCAAGTCTCCTGTATAATGATACGACATACTGGGTGAAAAAGCAGGCACTTTTTGCTGCTATGGGAATCTGTGGCATGTTATTTATTGCTACGAGAGATTATCATATCTGGCAGAAAAAATGGCAGTGGCAGAATACAGAAAAGTGATTAGTGAATAAAAAATCAGGCGCGGATTACACGGATTACGCAGATCAGCTTTATTGCAACAAATTGCAACAAAAGAATCCGTGTAATTCGCGTAATCCGCGCCGTCTTCGTATCTATTCCCCTTATCCCAGGAACGAAATCAGCACACCCGCCGCTACAGCCGAACCGATTACACCGGAGATATTACTGGACATACAGTAATTCAGCACATGGTTCTTCGGGTCATACTTCGTAGCAATCTCATTGCACACACGGCTTGCCATAGGCACAGCACTCAATCCCGTTGCACCGATCAACGGATTTATCTTCTTCTTGCTGAACAGGTTGAACAGCTTCACAAAGAAGATACCACCCGTAATAGAAAGCGCAAATGCAAGGAAACCACCAATAACAATACCAATGGTTGTCCAGTTCAGAAATGCTTCGCTTGTCATAGTTGCGCCTACACTCAGTCCTAAGAAAATAGTTGCCGCATTCATAATGCTGTTGGCTGCCGCATCAAACAAACGGCTGGTGTCCGCACCGATTTCCTTAATCAGGTTACCGAACATCAACATACCGATCAAAGGCACTGCCGTCGGTACAAAGAGAGCGACAATTGTAGTTACTGCTATCGGGAAAATGATTTTCAGTACACGCAGATTCTTGATTTCCGTCTTCGAAGGATAGAGCTTTTCCTGTTCCTTCATATTGATCATCAGTTCCTTCTTAGAGCAGAACAGCTTCACTACCAACGGAATAATCACCGGCACCAACGCCATGTAAGAATAGGCTGCAATAGCAATCGGACCCAACAGATGCGGAGCCAGCTTAATAGTCGTGAAGATAGCCGTCGGACCATCAGCACCACCGATAATGCCCAGTGCACCTGCCTCCTGTGGAGTGAAACCTATCATAACAGCACATAGCAGCACAGTGAAGATACCCAACTGTGCAGCAGCACCAAAGATAGAGAGACGCAGGTTGCGAAGCATCGGTCCGAAGTCCGTCAAAGCACCCACACCCATAAAAATGATAGGCGGCAAGAAGCCCGTCTTAATCAACATATAGTAGATGAAGTTCATCAATCCCAGGTCGTGCGCTATTTCATGGAGCGGCATTTCCCAGATGTTCTTCAATACCCCATTTACCATTACCATTCCGTTTTCATCTGCCTGAATGACCCCCATATCACCACCGGGAAAGTTGGCGATAAGTACACCAAAAGCGATGGGCACCAGCAACAACGGTTCGTAGTGCTTCTTGATACCCAAGTACAGCAGAATGAAAGCAATGGCATACATCACCAGAAACGACGGGTCGGCAATGATATTGCTGAACGCCGTCATATCATAGAGTTTTGCAAATATTTCTTCCATCGCTGTTTATCCTATCTTCATTAATACATCATCTTCTGAAACAGTGTCCCCCGGAGTGGCACAAATAGCCGTAATTGTTCCGTCAAAGTCGGCACGGATGGCATTGTATGTCTTCATGGCTTCAATGTAGCAAAGCAAGTCACCTTTCTTCACCTTGTCGCCCACTTTCACCGGAGTTTCCTGTGCATTCTTCGTCAGGAAGAACTTACCTTCCAACGGAGCGATCACATCCTGACCTTCGCCTACGGGGGCTTCCACTTTCGCAGTAGCATTTGCCGGTAGGTCAATATCACCATAAGCCACCGTTACGCGATAAGCCTGTCCATCCACCTGTACGGTTAGCGTCTTCGGTTTAGCGTCATCCAACGGGGACTTATTAAGTTCCGCCTTCCGTTTTTCCACGTCTGCCAGGAAGTCTTCTTTCGCCTTGCCACTCTTGTATGCTTCGTATTGTGCCGGATGCATGGCATATTCGAAGAGTTCTTCATCATCTTCTCCCAGATCCCATTTATTCTCTTTCATCATCTTGCGATACTTGTCGAGCGCATCCGGATAATTATCCTGTGGATTTCCGGTGAAGAACTTACGGCCTTCACGTTCCGCTTTCTCCACGAGTTCAGGAGCCAGCGTACCCGGCAGTTTACCTGCCTTGCCCAACAGCATATCCCAGATATCATCAGCGATCATACCCCAACGTTCCTTGCCTTTTTCCATGGCAATCACGTTCATCATCGCCAGATTCTTAACGTACTGGCTGAACGGAGTTACCAACGGAGGATAACCTACACGCGGCCATACATAAGCTACTTCGTTAAACAGCTTGATAAGCAACTGATCCTGCGTCATAAACGGCAAGTTACGTTTTGCCTTATATTTATTGATGGATTCCAGATTGGACTCCAGGTCGGCCATAAGGCTACCCATCATACCACCCGGAAGTCCCGGACCGATCAGCAGGGAGTTCATCAAGCGGTTTTTCGGACTGATGTACAGACCAAGAAAATCGTCCATAAATTCCTGAATCAATGCACGTACCTTCATGTATGCTTCCATATTCACCTCAGGAACCTGGAAACCTGCATCTTTCAGCATTGCCTGCACGCTCAGCAAGTCAGCATGTCCCGTACCCCATGACAACGGTTCCATACCCACATCGATATAATCGCAACCAGCCTCACAAACTTCAAGGATGCTTGCCATATTAAAACCAGGACCTGCATGACTATGATACTGGATAGGGATTTCAGGATGTGCCGCCTTGATATTTGCTACAATCTTACCCAATGATACCGGGCGTCCGATACCTGCCATATCCTTGATACAGATTTCATCGGCACCTGCCTTGATGAGCGTTAACGCCATATCCGTATAGTATTCTACTGTATGGATGGGCGAATGGGTGATACAGAGCGAACATTGTGAAATCATTCCGGCTTCCTTAGCGTAAGTGATGGAAGGAATAATGTTACGGGTATCATTCAGTCCACAGAACGTACGTGTGATGTCTGTCCCCTGTACTTTCTTCACTTTGTAAAACAGCCTACGTACATCCGCAGGCACGGGGCTCATGCGCAGACCATTCAATGCGCGATCCAACATGTGAGTTTGTATACCGGCTTCGTGGAACGGTTTCGTCCATGCACGTACAGCTTTATTAGGATTTTCACCAAACAATAAATTTACCTGTTCAAAACCTCCGCCATTGGTTTCTACCCGGGCAAAACAGCCCATTTCAACAATAGCTGGAGCAACCTTTACCAACTGGTCTACGCGGGGCACATATTTTCCGGCACTCTGCCACATGTCCCTGAACACCAAGCTGAACTTAATTTCTTTTTTCATACTAAATAAATAGATGTGTGTTTTTTATTAAAGATTATCATTTTACTTTCTCGACCTTGGCTACTTTACCCTTGCCTTGTGTCACCACTGTTACAGCGGCACTGATAGCAGCCAAAATATTTCCGGGAATCGCTGCGGGACCTTGCGCACCTTTCTTATCCGGCACCACCTCTTCGGGGGCATACTTGTTTACCAGAAGAATGAGTCCTTTACCTAAGTAGATTACAATCAGCAGGATAGCGAACACTGTCGTCATACCTACCACCATCAGCAGAAGCGCTGTGTTGAGATTTTCCATATTATAAATTATTAGTTATTCGGTCTGTTTTGCAAAAAATCGTCCGAAATTACGGATTTTTGATGAATTAAAATAGAAAAAGAACGATAAAATATGCTAAAACGAAAGTTCCCGTGCTCTCTTCTGTTAAAAAGATTGCACGGGAACCACCTGTCACAAGTTACTGGATATCAAAAGATACCAACTTGTCGAAACCTGGAAAATCAGCCCAACGGATCATCCTCGATACCACCGTCGCCGCCGGTATTTCCGCTATCGGTGTTGCCACCGGAAGTGACGGTTTTGCCCCACTCTTCCCAACAGATATTATTATCCACCATGCTGCGAGTAACAACCTTACTATTCACATCGCGTTCAACCTCGGGAATGAAACGGACGCGCACGCCCACGATCTGAGAGGCACTGACCTCCTTAGCAGTTTGTACTCCCTTCTTATTAGCAGCAGCCGTATAATAAAAAGTGCCAACCCCATCTATTTTCACCGTACGTCCCTGTGCCATATAAAGGGAGAGCACTTTTCCCAAGTTTTTGACGATAGCATAGGCATCACCACGGGTAGTGGTAGAAAGATATGCCAATTGATCCGCAACCTGATCGGTTGTAATGGCTTTACCCCATGTAATTGATTTAGGATACCACAAGCCATTGATTTTCTGTTGATTTTTCTTGTAAAACATAATTAATAATGTATTAAGTAAATATAAATATAGTTGCAAATGAACCAGTCATCATTGCTTTGACCGATCAGGTTAAGGACTGACCGAGGCCGCATCTCCTTATAATAAGAGATAATTAAGAAAGAATTTCATCGCGAGGCCTCAACGATTAAACCTTTCGTTTTTCTCAAATTCGATGTTGCAAAGTTAGGATACACAAGAAGGAAAAGCAAGAAAACAGCCTCTACAACCTATTTCACCAATCCACTATTAATCAATATATTACAAAAAGTGAATCTCTACAATACAACAACAGGAGCAAGTATGGAAAATGAAGCAAACGATAAGTATCTCTACAAGGAAGGAAGCTAAAGAACTGATAATGAACAATAGGAAAACAAAGTGTCTCTACAATACGGGTAAAAGAACTTTTCTTCTCTTTCCCTCTTTTAATTGCGCATAATTTCATTACTTTGCACCCAAATACTTAATCAATAAAAGATTGCTCCATAAATTAAATATATGTTCTATAGACTGATAACCCAAAAACGTGATGAATGGCTATGCTCCGCAGATTGCACAATCCGCGAATTGCTATCCTATATCGACCGAAAAGGAAGGATGCGCGATACCCAGCTCGATGCCATAAAAACCTACCTGTTTCTCAAGATAGCATGCAAAAACCAACCTTTGTGGAAACTGTTCGTTAATGGAACATTCAATAGCATGGACTTAAGTACAATGCCGCTCACAGTAGAGGCACGCAATGTGCTGACAACCAACAAAGCCGCCGCTGCCTTGTTGGAATATGCCTTGCAGAAGGACAAGAACGGAAGACAGCTTGCTCCCGCATTGGAAACCTTCATCAAAGAACATGCTACGGAGATAGACTATGAAAAGGCTTTCCGAAAGATATTCTATGACGTAACCTATACGGATTATCTGTTCAGCCTGCCCATGGGAGCCGGAAAAACCTATCTGATGGCAGCATTCATCTATATAGATCTCTACTTCGCACAGAATGAGCCAAGCAATCCTTGCTTTGCACATAACTTCATGATATTTGCTCCTTCCGGACTGAAATCATCCATTATCCCCAGCCTAAAGCATATCAAAGAGTTTGATCCGTCATGGGTAATACCTGAGCCTACTGCTTCACAGCTTAAGCGGCTAATCAAATTCGAGATACTGAACGAACAGAAATCAGCCAAGAAGAGTAATCTCATCAAAAACCCCAACGCGCAGAAGATAAACAATCACCAACCACTGGAGGACTTGATGGGATTAGTGGCCATTACCAACGCCGAAAAAGTAATATTGGACAGGGTGGATCAAGAAGAAGAGATTAATCTGTTCTCAGAAGAAGAATATAATAAGGTGAAACTTGCTAATGAATTGCGGAATATCATCGGACAATTACCCAATCTGACCATCTACATAGACGAAGTGCACCATGCCGCCGATGGCGAAATAAAACTACGCAAAGTAGTGAACGAATGGACGCGCGCCCACTCGTTCAATGCTGTATTAGGCTTTTCGGGTACCCCCTATTTGGAGAAAGCGGAGAATGTAGTTTTAGGAGAAACATTCAGCATCAAAAATACAGACCTGGCCAACGTGGTGTATCACTACCCTCTCATTGAGGGGATCGGTAATTTCTTGAAAACACCTGAGGTGAAGTATGCCGATAATGAGACCGATATGATTGTCCGCAACGGAATTAAGGAGTTTTTGGAAAAATATAAAGCAACCATTTATCCGGACAAGACCCGTGCCAAGCTAGCCATCTATTGCGGACAGATAGAGACGCTGGAAGAACAGATTTATCCGCTCGCCGCCGAAATATCAGCTGCTTATGGACTGGACCCCGTGACAAGTATTCTGAAATATCATGGTGGAAACTCTAAATATCCACAGCCGGAAGGATCGGAAACAGAGTTCGCCTCACTTGACACTATCTTTTCCAAAATCAGAATAGTTTTGCTGGTACAAATCGGCAAAGAGGGATGGGACTGTAAGAGCCTCACCGGCGTAATCCTTCCTCAAAAAGGAGTATGCCCCACGAATATGGTGCTACAAACAAGTTGCCGCTGTCTGCGTCAAGTGCAGAAAAACCATGCGGAAACTGCCTTGATCTGGTTGAACAAATTTAATGCCGACACCTTGAACAAGCAGTTGAAACAACAACAGAACATCACTTTGCAGGAGTTCAGTGACAAGAAAACATATTCCTTCAAATCCATCGAACGATTTTCGCGCATGGAGCGGATGCAGGTGCCTCCCATTGACTTCTTCCAGTTAAAAGTTTCGTATCAGACATTAATCATCGACGAAGATACGCATACCGCAGAACGGCTGACAGACAAAGGCATATTGCGACAGGCCGAGTTGTCCATTATCCATCATCAAGACATGGAAGGGCACATCATAGGGCACTATGAAGAAGAAAAACAATCGAACCATGAAATTGCTTCTTTCAATCACTGGCTACAGCTCATTGCCAAAGAAAGCTTCGGCACACTCTCCATTACGGAACTAAGAAAATACGATAAAGAGTTAAACGGCATCTTTCGCCAGATCACACTCAAAGAAGGAAAGTTCCTGTCTTTCAATCACTATTTTGACCACATGCAGATACGTTCTCTGATACGCCAAGCATTCGTCCCCAAGCGAGATTTTCGCACCAATGAAGAGATTGTGCCTGCCAAAGCTAACCTGCTGCAAATAGAAAAATTAGTTTCTCCGATTGAAGTGACCGATGACAGCCATTTCTACCCTTCACAAAAAGAGGTGAAAGAAGTGCTCCAATGGGATAATCACGCTGCTGACGCTCCACTTGCCCCTGAAGTGCAGGCTGCCATGAAAATATTGGAAGCACAAGGAATGGATACCTCATCGCTACACCCGCATGACCCACACCCCGAACGTAGGAAGACCTATCATTACCTTCCCTACCGTTTCGACAGCCCTCTGGAGAGAGAATATTTCTCACAATCCATCCTGCCCATAATCAAAAACAAGGAGCTGGAAATATACTTCAACGGTGATGACACCATAACCGAATTCAAGATTGACTGTTACAAACAGGCAGGCAAAGAATGGAGATACATAGGAAAATACGTCCCTGACTTCCTTCTCATCAGCCGCAATGCCGACAAGCAGATTCACAAAATCATTATCATTGAGACGAAAGGTGAAGGATTTGCCGCCAAGTTTGCAGATAAGCGCAACTTTATTGAGACCGAGTTCATCAAGAAGAACAACGAAAAGTTCGGCTACCCACGTTTCAACTTCCTCTATCTGGAAGACACATTAAGCAGAGAGGAACAGGAAAGACGAACCCTGCATGCAATCAATCAATTCTTTAACAACTAAAAAACATTCAAGATATGGCTATTAAATATGTACCCTATTTCCCGAATACACTGGAAGGCCAAGCATTGCTCGACAACTTTGTACGTACCAAACGCATCCTCCGCTATCGCGACAATGACAAAGTGATAGAACACATAGAGCGTGGCATGCCGTTCTACGAAACAGAGTTGCAGGAAAAGAGGGGTGAAAACCCGGACGGGAACTTGATTATCCGTGGTGAGTGTGTTTCTGCCTGCGCCTACTTAAAAGATAAAGGCATCAGTGTGGATTTGGTATATATCGATCCCCCGTTCGCCAGCGGGGCGGATTATGCGAAGAAGGTTTATATAAGGAGGAATCCCAAAGTGGCGGAAGCAATGCGACAGGCTGAAACGGAGCTGGATGTGGAAGAACTGAAAGCCTTTGAGGAGAAGATGTACGGTGACATTTGGGACAAGGAACGCTATTTGAACTGGATGTACGAGAATCTGATGGCCATCAAGAGTGTGATGAGCGATACGGCAAGCATTTACGTTCACTTGGACTGGCATATAGGGCATTATGTGAAGGTGTTGATGGATGAGGTGTTCGGAGAAGATAACTTTGTGAACGAGATAGTGTGGTGTTATAATGGACCTGGTTCACCGGGAATGCAACACTTTAATAAAAAACATGATACTATATTTTGGTATTGTAAAGATAAACAGGACTATATCTTTAATGATAAAGATATTCGAATGACACATAATGCCAAGACTATTGACAATTTCAAAAAAGGACTTGTTGGATCAGGCTTCATTTCTGATACATACGACTTAAATGAAAAAGGGAAAATACCAGAAGATTGGTGGAAATATGCTGTTGCCTCAAGATATCCTGTTGATGGAATAAAACGAGTAGAATATGCAACAGAGAAACCATACCCACTCATTGAGAGAATAGTTTTAGCAAGTTCTAATTCAAATGATATTGTAGCTGATTTTTTTGGAGGTAGTGGAGTTCTATCAACTGCCTCCCATCTTAATAACCGTCGGTTCATTCATTGTGACATCGGCATCAACAGCATACAAACCGTTCGCGACCGCCTCATAGCCGCAAAGGCCGAATTCGACATCTTCGAAATAAAAGACGGCGTTTCCCTCTACCGAAACCCCGTACAGACTATGGAGAAACTGAAAAGCCTGATTATCGGCCTTCGCAACGAAGATGCCTTGGACAAATTCTGGGAAGGCAGTATTATGGATACCAAATGCGGCATGATGCCTGTCTATCTGCCCAATCTGATGGACAGCAGCACCCGCTTGTTGGACAAACCACTAATGAACCGCATCATCCGCGAAGCCATGCCCGATTTGCCTGATGATGTAAAGCGCGTAATCGTCTATTACATAGATATCATCGACCGGAAAGAGATAGAGCAGTTCATCAAAGAGCAAGGCAACCCGCTCATTGAAATCGAGCTACGCGACCTGAAGCAGGTGCTTGACAACGTAGTAGTGGAAGACTATGCCGAATGGCAACTTACAGAAACACAGGACAACCTGTTCAAAGGATGGCAAGTAGAAATCATACAGTTCCACAGCGACCGTGTGCTTAAGAAGATAGAAGTCATCAACCTCAAAGGGGAGCAGCAAGTCGCGCAGTTCAATCTGAAGAACTCCGGCAAGGGTAAGGAAAAGAAATACTCCCCCATCACCATCAGCGATGAAGGGCTCGAAACCATCGAATGGATTAGCCTAGACTGCTCTACAGCCGACAAGGAGGCTATCTGGCACAGCAATAGTGAGGTAAAAATCGACAAGCTGGGCTACACTATCCGAAACGGCATAAAAACCAATGAGTTCTGGGATGCCCGTATCCGTTGTGACCACAAGCCTTTGAGAATGAAAATCCGTAACATCTGCGGAGACGAAACTGTATATACATTATAACCTGTATTAATCATAACAGGATTTAAAGGAGTTATCACTTTGTCAGGAATTAAAGCCAATAGTTTCTGCTTGGGTATAAGTTAAGTTTTATCGCAATCCTGTAAAAAACGCCCCCAAAGCGAAAATTACCATTCAGGTACAAAAATCCCCGTCAGAAACACTTCTCGACGGGGTATCCAAAGATAACGACAGAGGATGCCTCACATAACGACAGAGGATACCTCACATAACGACAGAGGGCACCTCATATAACGACTGAGGGTACCTCCATCAAAACAAGAGATTCGGAAGCATTTTTTTGTTGCCATATTTCGGTTATTCAGCACCCTTCCACCACCGCATCCACTGTTTCACCGTTGGCAAACAACGCCTCGTCCATCTGCAACAGCCTCTTCTTCAACCGGAACTTCTGCTGAGATACCGAAGCGGGCGACACGGCCGTCAACGTAGCAACCTGCGCGTTGGTAAAGCGCAACCGGATGAGCAGGCAAAGCTGAAGGTCGGCAGGCGTAAGTTTCGGGAAACGTCCGGCAAGGCGAGTGGTAAACCCTTCGTACACACGGTCCGTGAGTGTTTGCAGGTATCTCCACTGTTCGTCCGTGAGGAACTTGGGATGACTGCGCAGTTGCCCCACTACCTCATCGCGGTCTATCAAGACAGAAGTGAGTGCCTGTACCTGGCCATCCAGCACGTGCGCACGCTCCCCCTCCTTCCGCAACAATTCCAGTTCGCGGGGCAAGGGGCGATTTTCATAATCCTTGAGACGTGTACGAAGGGACTCATTTTCATCACACAAGTGACTGCCATGCTCCATAAGGTTCATCAATGACCGGTGTACTTCTTCCCGTTCCTCATCCGTCAGTGACATCTCCTGCAGGCACTCCTGCAATTCATTTTTTTCCAGTTCATTGTTGCGCAGACGTTGCTCATTCTCGCTCAAATCAATGAGGTAACGGCGATGCTTACGGTCGGTCGAAAACTTGATATTGCTTATGGAGAGCCATACGTTCAGACCTATCATCAGAGCAGTAAATGCTCCCCAGAAGAATTGCTTCCGCTTATTGGCAGGCATCAGGCGGACACGCTTCCCATCGGAGAGTTCTTTCACCCTGTTATATTCACGATGCAATTCGGAAAGCAGACGGGAGGTTTGGGCACTATCGGCGACACCGGCTTGTACTAAAGAGTCGGCACGGACAAGGGATTGTTCATAATCGAGCATGGTTTTACTGACAGGGGCAGTGCAAGCCGTCAGCCCCAGAAGAAAAAGAAAGGACAAAAAGAATAGCATATATCCGCTTTTCATAATCAATGTTTTGTCGTAGTTTTTATAATCAACACATATCAATCTTAGTGTCACAAAGGTAATGCTTTCTCTACATAATAAACAAAAAAGGCACAAAGTTTTTCGTTACTTTATGCCCTCTATCTATCTTAAAACAAGAAAAATCAGAACTCACTTGTAAAGTGGAACTTAATATTTTTAAAGTCCATCTGCGCCATCTGCAACACATAACCGCTATCAGCCAAGAATACATCCCTACCCTCACGATCCTTTGCCATATACTGATACTTGCGCTTTTTAAAGGCTTCCAGTTCTTCCGGATTATCACTCTCTATCCAGCAAGCCTTATACAAGCTCAACGGTTCCCAACGACACTTCGCACTGTATTCATTCTCCAAGCGATACTGGATAACCTCGAACTGCAACTGTCCTACCGTACCGATAATCTTACGCCCATTAAACTGATTGACAAACAACTGCGCCACACCCTCGTCCATCAACTGGTCGATACCCTTGGCAAGCTGTTTCTGCTTCATCGGGTCAGCATTCTCGATATACTTGAACATCTCCGGTGAGAAACTCGGTAAACCACGGAAATGAAGCATCTCCCCTTCCGTCAGCGTATCACCAATCTTAAAAGTACCGTTATCCGGCAAACCGATAATATCGCCTGCCCAAGCCTCGTCAACGGTTGTCTTGCGCTGTGCCATGAACTGCGTGGGCGAAGAAAAACGCATCGTCTTCCCATGACGTACATGCAGATAAGGAGTATTACGTGTGAATTTACCGGAACATATCTTGCAGAATGCAATGCAAGAACGGTGATTCGGGTCAATATTTGCCGTAATCTTAAACACAAAACCGGTAAATTTCGGTTCTTCCGGTTCCACTTCACGTTCTTCCGCCTGCACCGGACGAGGGCTTGGGGCTATTTCCACAAAGCAATCCAGCAGCTCCTGTACACCGAAATTATTCAGAGCCGAACCAAAGAATACAGGCGCCACTTCCCCTTTCAGGTATTCTTCCTTATCAAATTCAGAATATACTCCATCTATCAACTCCAACTCACCACGTAATTTATCAGCCAGTTGCGCACCGATTTGCTTATCCAGTTCTTCGGTATTGATATCTACCTCCACCTTTTCCGTCACTACCTGCTTGGAAGGCTGAAAAAGGTTCAGATTCTGCTCATAGATGTTATAAACTCCCTTAAAACGCACACCACTTTCGATAGGCCACGTCAACGGACGCACATGAATAGCAAGTTCTTCCTCCAGCTCATCCAGCAAATCGAAAGGATCTTTGGCCTCACGGTCCATTTTATTGATGAATATAATAACCGGCGTATTACGCATACGGCACACTTCCATCAATTTACGGGTCTGCGTTTCCACACCTTTTGCACCATCCACAACGATGATAACGCTATCTACAGCAGTCAGCGTGCGGTAAGTATCTTCGGCAAAGTCCTGGTGACCGGGAGTGTCGAGGATATTAATCTTATAATCTTTGTAATCGAACTCCATCACGGAGGTAGTTACAGAAATACCACGCTGTTTTTCAATATCCATCCAGTCGGATGTAGCCGTTTTCTTTATCTTATTGCTCTTTACAGCACCCGCCACCTGAATCTGTCCACCGAAAAGCAACAGTTTTTCAGTCAATGACGTTTTACCGGCATCCGGATGCGCGATAATCGCAAAGGTCCGTCTTCTTTCTATTTCGTTATTATTTGCCATATATAAATAGGTATAATATTATTATTGGGCATTCAGTTTATCAATACATACTTTCAGGCTTTCTTCCCAATGTGGAATATGAATCCCGAAAGTATTTTTTATCTTTGTCTTATCCAATACGGAATAATGCGGACGTGGAGCCTTTGCCGGATATTCATCCGTATGCAACGGACTAACCTTACAAGTCAGATCGGAAGAGCGTCGTGTAGGGAA
>OJSD01003247.1_pt1 | contig 13634 bp, 9 predicted proteins | sample 1599391 | NCBI WGS metagenome assembly OJSD01 (sample SAMN04168656, study PRJEB22393) | human gut metagenome | biome: human gut microbiome; feature: stool | host: Homo sapiens | collected 2014-03-17 | reverse complement strand
GGCATCTGCCGCACCTCGCTCGCCGTATCGGCACTTAGAATTATGCGGTATTGCCATAATATTATCCACTATAGTGCAAGTGCAACTGGCCAAATCATATTGTTTTGTTATCCTTCTGTTATGATTTTCGCAAATAATATTGGAATGCTTATCAAAATATTTTTTCAGCTTTTCTGTTTTGCTGCGGAGCCACAACAAAAAAAGTGCCCGCCTGCTGCAAGGCAGCGTGCGGGCGCTTTCATGCTTATTCCTTTGCTTTTGAGCCGGGATTATTCAATGCCGGTCACGGTATAATCTTTGTCCTCAACGGCTTTTTTCAGCACAGTGTCATCCACCGGCTTATCCAGCGTTACAACAGCGGTACCTGCGGTGTGGCTTACTTCGGCGGCGGAAACACCGTCCAGCGCTTCCAGTGCCTTTTTCACGGTTGCTTCGCAATGGCCGCACATCATGCCTTCAATTTTAATGGTCTTATTCATGGTCGTGTTCTCCTTTTTGCTTGTTTTGTGTGCTTTGCGTTTATGGTCATGTTTGGTGCTGCGAATATCGAACAGGTTCAGCCGCAGTGCGTTGGAAACCACGCAGAAGCTGGACAGGCTCATGGCCGCAGCGCCGTACATCGGGTTCATCTGCCAGTGCAGCAGCGGGATAAAGACACCTGCTGCCAGGGGGATGCCCAACACATTGTAGGCAAAGGCCCAGAACAGGTTTTCGTGGATATTGTGCAGAGTAGCGCGGCTCAGGCGGATGGCGGCGGGCACATCGCTCAGGCGGCTCTTCATCAGCACAACGTCAGCGGCGTCAATCGCAACATCCGTACCGGCGCCAATGGCAATACCGACATCCGCGCGGGTCAGGGCCGGTGCATCGTTGATGCCATCGCCCACCATGGCCACGCGTCCCTTGTTTTTCAGGCTGCGGATCACAGTTTCCTTGCCATCGGGCAGCACACCGGCAATCACTTCGTCCACACCGGCCTGTGCACCAATGGCTTTGGCGGTGCGCTCGTTATCGCCGGTCAGCATCACAACACGGATGCCCATGCCCTGCAGTTCACGCACAGCCTGCGGGCTGTCCTCCTTGATGACGTCCGCCACCGCGATAACGCCCTGCATGGTGCCATCCTTGGCAAAGAACAGCGGGGTCTTGCCCTGGGCGGCCAGTGCTTCGGCGCTGGATGCCATCTTTTGCGGCACCGCCACGCCAAGGGTCTGCATCAGCTTGGCATTGCCGCCGTACAGGGTACTGCCGTTCAGCACAGCCGTCAGACCGTTGCCGGGCAGAGCCTGAAAATCTGCCACCTCGGCGGGGGGCAGGTTATCCTCCTGTGCCTTTTGCAGCACAGCGCGGGCCAGCGGGTGTTCACTCTTCTGCTCCAAGGCAGCGGCAAGGCTCATCAGTACCTGCTCCGTCACACCGTCTGCGGGCAGGATATCCGTCACGCGCGGCTCGCCGCTGGTGATGGTGCCAGTTTTATCCAGGGCAACGATCTCGGTTTTACCGGTCTGCTCCAGCGAAACCGCGGTTTTGAAGAGAATGCCGTTTTTAGCGCCCACACCATTGCCAACCATAATGGCAACCGGCGTTGCCAGGCCCAGCGCGCAGGGGCAGCTGATGACCAGCACCGAAATACCGCGGGCCAGCGCATAGCCAACGGTCTGCCCAGCCAGCAGCCAGACAATGGTGGTGATGACCGCCAGGGTGATGACGGTCGGCACAAACACACCGGAGACGCGGTCTGCAATTTTGGCAATGGGTGCCTTGGTGGCTGCGGCATCGCTGACCATCTTGATGATCTGAGCCAGCGTGGTATCCTGACCCACGCGGGTGGCACGGCAGCGCAAAAAGCCGGATTGGTTCAGGGTTGCGGCGCTCACACTGTCGCCTTCAGCCTTATCCACCGGGATGCTCTCACCGGTCAGGGCCGATTCATTCACCGCGCTGCTGCCTTCCAGCACCACGCCGTCAACGGGGATATTCTCGCCGGGACGCACCACAAACACATCGCCCTGCTGCACCTGTTCGATGGGAACGGTAACTTCCGCCCCATTGCGCAGCAGCGTTGCGGTTTTGGGGGCCAGGTTCATCAGGCCTTTCAGGGCATCGGTGGTCTTGCCCTTGGAGCGGGCTTCCAACGTTTTGCCCACCGTGATCAGGGTCAGGATGGTTGCGGCGGATTCAAAATAAAACTCCTCCATATAGCCCATCACGGCCATGGCATCCCCCTGCACCTGGGCCACCGTCATGGCAAACAGAGCGTAAGTGCTGTAGCCAAAGGCCGCGGTAGCGCCAAGGGATACCAGGGTATCCATATTGGGGGCACGGTTCCACAGCGCCTTAAAGCCGCTGATAAAGAACTTTTGGTTGATGACCATGATGATAATGGTGAGCAGCATCTGTAAAATACCCATTGCCACATGGTTGCCCTGCATAAAGCCCGGCAGCGGCCAGTTCCATAGCATGTGCCCCATGGAGAAGTACATCAGCACCACCCAGAAGATCAGCGAGGCAATCAGGCGGCGTTTGAGGCGCGGGGTCTCGGTATCTTTTAAGGCATCTGCTGACGGCGCGGCGGACTGGGCGGCAGCGTTTTTAGGGCTTGCGCCATAGCCTGCGGCTTCCACTGCGGCCACAATATCTGCCGGAGCGGCGGAGCCCTCCACCCCCATTGAGTTGGTCAGCAGGCTGACTGAGCAGGATGTTACGCCCGGCACTTTGCTGACGGCTTTTTCCACCCGGGCACTGCACGCGGCGCAGCTCATCCCGGTTACATTATATTGTTCCACTTCTTTCCTCCTGTTTCCTCTCTTTTGCGGTAGTGATTCTATAATTTCTGTGTGATGATTGGTGAGTGGTTTCGCTTTGGTGTTTGAACACGGGTTGTTGATGTTTGAGTTGTTTCTATCCTCACTCCCCTTTTGGTAAGCGGCTAGCCTGCAATTCGACGTATTATTGAGGTTACCATTTCTATCCACACTCTCCTTGCGGAAAGCGATACGTTGGGGGCAACCAAGGCCGATGCGGCATTTCTATCCACACCCTCTCACAGGGAATGACTGGCATTTATTCATGGCTCTGGTAATGTTACACAAACTTTTACCGATGTTTGTGAACAGAAAAACAATCGTACTGGGCACTGGCATGGCATTTTTGCTGGCTCAAACACTCGTGCATTTATTTCATGTTCTGCTTCTGCTATTTTGTGCAGGCAATGCTTATTTCATCAGTTTCTGCAGTGTTTTCAGCAGCTCATCCACAACTTCGTCATTCCCGGCACGGATATCATCCGCCACACAGGTGCGGATATGGTTTGCCAGCAGCTCACGGTTGAACGCATTCATCGCCGCCGTTACCGCCGCCGACTGCACCAGAATATCCGGACAATACGCTTCGTTTTCCACCATCCCACGGATGCCCCGGATCTGCCCTTCGATCCGGTTCAGTCTGTGGACCAGGCTTTTATACTCTTCTTCACTGCGATGCTTTGTTTTGTGTGCACAGCAGCAACACGGTTCCTTCTTTTCGTTTTCCTGCATTATGTTACCCTCCCATCACATGCAAGGTACCCCGGCGGGGTATATTCACTATATACCCCGCCGGGGTACCTTGTCAAGTAGATAATATAATATGTTTATATTATTTTATGCGAGAGTTTTTTACTATAGCAATTTTTAAAATTAAAGCGGATATCCGCATGAACAAAACCACCCTGAACAGTCAGAAAGAGAAACATTCCACGCTCTCCTTGCGGAGAGCGACGTTGTGCCCCGCGCAAACCCTGATGTGAATTACGAGATTTCTATCCACGCTCTCCTTGCGGAGAGCGACCGGTCTCTGTTGCTGCCTGTTCGGGGGTCTCGTATTTCTATCCACGCTCTCCTTGCGGAGAGCGACGGTTTTGGAGAACGTGCTTGCCGCCGTGCGGGAATTTCTATCCACGTTCTCCTTGCGGAGAGCGACGCTGGAGCTTAAACCAATCTCTAACTTCGGGCTTATTTCTATCCACGCTCTCCTTGCGGAGAGCGACATTTTTACATTAAATTTGTAAACTGGGGCACGCTATTTCTATCCACGCTCTCCTTGCGGAGAGCGACACCTAACTATCAACATCCAGAACATTTTCAATAAATTTCTATCCACGCTCTCCTTGCGGAGAGCGACTGCCGTGCGCTGCTGCTTGCGCATCATTTCGTTATTTCTATCCACGCTCTCCTTGCGGAGAGCGACTACCGGTATGTGGACAATATCCACATGTATGGCCCATTTCTATCCACGCTCTCCTTGCGGAGAGCGACACCAGTCAGGCTATTTTTGGCGTGAATTTTTCCGATTTCTATCCACGCTCTCCTTGCGGAGAGCGACCCGAGGGCGCGAGCGCCCGAGTAAGGCCCGTTATTTATTTCTATCCACGCTCTCCTTGCGGAGAGCGACCGATGACGGGCGCGATTCGCTTATTGAGCGTATGATTTCTATCCACGCTCTCCTTGCGGAGAGCGACCTCAAATTCACACGACTTTTCTACGACCTTTTTATTTCTATCCACGCTCTCCTTGCGGAGAGCGACGTCCTCGAAGAGGACTTTCCCGTTGATTCTGTAACTATTTCTATCCACGCTCTCCTTGCGGAGAGCGACCAAGCCGGCATCGCTGATGTAACCCAACGACTTATTTCTATCCACGCTCTCCTTGCGGAGAGCGACGTGGGTGATACTCCCCCGTGCTGCGGTTGTATGATTTCTATCCACGCTCTCCTTGCGGAGAGCGACAATTGGCCGCGTGTGATGGTTTCGCCAACGCTATATTTCTATCCACGCTCTCCTTGCGGAGAGCGACACGGTGCAGGCGCGTCCCGTGACCCGGCACGCGATTTCTATCCACGCTCTCCTTGCGGAGAGCGACAAGTCGTCATACCAGCTCCAGCCATAGTGATACCAATTTCTATCCACGCTCTCCTTGCGGAGAGCGACGACGGTATGCAATCAGTTGCTTTTTGTTACTTTGATTTCTATCCACGCTCTCCTTGCGGAGAGCGACTGCTGGGCGCGGTCACGTCGCCCGCCGTCATGAGATTTCTATCCACGCTCTCCTTGCGGAGAGCGACTTGTTCAGCGGGGACCACGGCCACATCAGCGGCGATATTTCTATCCACGCTCTCCTTGCGGAGAGCGACTCTACTTGTTCGTTACAATGGTAAACGGCCTGTTTATTTCTATCCACGCTCTCCTTGCGGAGAGCGACCATGACCGCCACCGAAACAAAAACGGAGATCAAGCAGATTTCTATCCACGCTCTCCTTGCGGAGAGCGACGAAGTGGAAGACGGCGACGACCTGGGCCGCGTGAATTTCTATCCACGCTCTCCTTGCGGAGAGCGACCGAAGCGGAAGCCCATGAAGTTGACGTTGAAGCCATTTCTATCCACGCTCTCCTTGCGGAGAGCGACTTTGTCGGGGCTGTCCTCGGTCTCCGTCCGCCGGGATTTCTATCCACGCTCTCCTTGCGGAGAGCGACGCCCGGCGCACGGTTGTATAGGTTCGGCGGATAACATTTCTATCCACGCTCTCCTTGCGGAGAGCGACGCCTGCTGCAGAACGGCTTCCTCGATGTCGCCGCAATTTCTATCCACGCTCTCCTTGCGGAGAGCGACCGTCCAGCCGCCACACACTGCAAAGCCCGTCAAGATTTCTATCCACGCTCTCCTTGCGGAGAGCGACCGTCCAGGATTATGATACTTGTGTTTGGGCTGGAATTTCTATCCACGCTCTCCTTGCGGAGAGCGACGAGATGCCCTCATATGGCTCCGGTGACTATGAGCATTTCTATCCACGCTCTCCTTGCGGAGAGCGACGCCGTGGGGGTGATTCTTGTTATCTTGATAATATAATTTCTATCCACGCTCTCCTTGCGGAGAGCGACCCGGAGACAACACCGTCTGAATAGGTCAAATCCATTTCTATCCACGCTCTCCTTGCGGAGAGCGACATGGGCTGATACTTCCTATGATCTTTCTGACATTATTTCTATCCACGCTCTCCTTGCGGAGAGCGACTTGCGCAAGGTGCCGATTCTGGGCATTAAGTAATATTTCTATCCACGCTCTCCTTGCGGAGAGCGACGCCGAAACAGCTTAACAGAGCGCCGCCACTGACAATTTCTATCCACGCTCTCCTTGCGGAGAGCGACTGTATGATACATATGCAAAGGTTCTGCGCGTGAATATTTCTATCCACGCTCTCCTTGCGGAGAGCGACCAATACGCCTGTAAAGGCGTATAATATAATCAAAATTTCTATCCACGCTCTCCTTGCGGAGAGCGACCTTGGAACAGTAACCACATACAATACAGTTGCACATTTCTATCCACGCTCTCCTTGCGGAGAGCGACGTATCCATTACGATAATTACAACTTACACTGCGTTATTTCTATCCACGCTCTCCTTGCGGAGAGCGACAGGGCTAGAGTTCTGCAACAGAAATGGCCGGGCCAATTTCTATCCACGCTCTCCTTGCGGAGAGCGACTTTGGGCCAATTTCAGTGGGTTTTACTGGTGGATTATTTCTATCCACGCTCTCCTTGCGGAGAGCGACTTGACTATTATGCTGTATGACACATCATCCTTAATATTTCTATCCACGCTCTCCTTGCGGAGAGCGACTAATATCAATGGTTCCATTACTACTTCGGACGCTATTTCTATCCACGCTCTCCTTGCGGAGAGCGACTTTTTATTATTTTATCCCCAGTATCGGCACCTTACATTTCTATCCACGCTCTCCTTGCGGAGAGCGACTAATAAGCCCACACAGCGCGCCGGATAACGGCAATTTCTATCCACGCTCTCCTTGCGGAGAGCGACCGGTTAAGTTGTTTCGCCAAAATTATGAGTGTTTCATTTCTATCCACGCTCTCCTTGCGGAGAGCGACCCGACACATTAACTGATGATGTGTCAACCTGCGGATTTCTATCCACGCTCTCCTTGCGGAGAGCGACGTTACAGTCTTAGGCATTCAACACCGAACCGGCGATTTCTATCCACGCTCTCCTTGCGGAGAGCGACAACCGTTATGGTCGGCCTATTGATGTTCAACTTGTATTTCTATCCACGCTCTCCTTGCGGAGAGCGACGTTTTACAGGAAGAACGGAATTGACGGCTGGATACTATTTCTATCCACGCTCTCCTTGCGGAGAGCGACAAAATCCGAACGCCCGTTGTTCCGCGCAGAGCAAATTTCTATCCACGCTCTCCTTGCGGAGAGCGACTATTCGATTAACTGCCCGCGTTGTTAGGCTCACATTTCTATCCACGCTCTCCTTGCGGAGAGCGACTTCCGGACGTTCTCTTTTCCTCTTACATAGCTGTAATTTCTATCCACGCTCTCCTTGCGGAGAGCGACCTTAAACCTCCCGTCCAAACCCATAGATAAAAACATTTCTATCCACGCTCTCCTTGCGGAGAGCGACCTGAACATCAATAGGCCGACCATAACGATTATGCAATTTCTATCCACGCTCTCCTTGCGGAGAGCGACTTGTACGGCGTTCTTGGAGACGACGGACAGGCAACAATTTCTATCCACGCTCTCCTTGCGGAGAGCGACTTCCGGCGGGCGGCACGTTCAAGGTTGAAGTTACATTTCTATCCACGCTCTCCTTGCGGAGAGCGACGACGCGTGGGCGGGCTTCCTTGCTATGCTTGATCCATTTCTATCCACGCTCTCCTTGCGGAGAGCGACCCAAAATAGACCCCGACCAAGTACCGGGATAGACAATTTCTATCCACGCTCTCCTTGCGGAGAGCGACCCCATAATACAAAAAATAACTGTATTGACTGTTGCATTTCTATCCACGCTCTCCTTGCGGAGAGCGACGCAACGGACATGAGACAACGCCTTATATAACCGGGATTTCTATCCACGCTCTCCTTGCGGAGAGCGACGGTATCCATTACGATAATTACAACTTGCATTGCGTCATTTCTATCCACGCTCTCCTTGCGGAGAGCGACTACATACTTGTCAATACTTTTTAGAAATTTTTGAATTTCTATCCACGCTCTCCTTGCGGAGAGCGACAGTAAGCCCAAAGCCTTAAAATCGCGCCGCATAGTATTTCTATCCACGCTCTCCTTGCGGAGAGCGACCGTTGGAAGGCGACGCGCAATCTTCGCCAGCCGGAGAAGATTTCTATCCACGCTCTCCTTGCGGAGAGCGACTCGAAAAGCTAACGGAAATGTTACCGACCTTCCTTATTTCTATCCACGCTCTCCTTGCGGAGAGCGACCGCCGCTTTCGGTCAAGTATGTATGAAAGCCCAAATTTCTATCCACGCTCTCCTTGCGGAGAGCGACCGACAAAAATTAGCCGAAGCAATCAAACCATCATAAATTTCTATCCACGCTCTCCTTGCGGAGAGCGACGGCATCTTGGTTTTCTGTGGCCCTCAAGGCTCCGATTTCTATCCACGCTCTCCTTGCGGAGAGCGACCAAACATATAGTAGGCACTTCGCAGGTATTCCAGAATTTCTATCCACGCTCTCCTTGCGGAGAGCGACCCCATAACTCAGCATCAAGCTTACCTTCAATATCAATTTCTATCCACGCTCTCCTTGCGGAGAGCGACCCATCTGCAAACGTCAAGTCATCCCCATAATACAATTTCTATCCACGCTCTCCTTGCGGAGAGCGACTCCACTATGACAACTACAATTTGCATTGCGTCGAAATTTCTATCCACGCTCTCCTTGCGGAGAGCGACCCCCCGTGCGCGACATCATCCAATGGGAAGGCATATTTCTATCCACGCTCTCCTTGCGGAGAGCGACTTCCACCTTTTTGATTCCTATGGTGTTGATTTTTCTATTTCTATCCACGCTCTCCTTGCGGAGAGCGACACTTGGACGCGCGGAAGCCGCGTTACGTATGTTATTTCTATCCACGCTCTCCTTGCGGAGAGCGACTGTCATAGTGTACGCCGTTAAACTCGCCGCACCTGTGCTATTTCTATCCACGCTCTCCTTGCGGAGAGCGACCATAGTGTACGCCGTTAAACTCGCCGACGCGATGCTATTTCTATCCACGCTCTCCTTGCGGAGAGCGACAGCATGCTTATCAGCTTGTTTTGTGGGTGCTTCGATTTCTATCCACGCTCTCCTTGCGGAGAGCGACAGCAGGCCCAAACCTTTAAAATCCCGGCGCATCGTATTTCTATCCACGCTCTCCTTGCGGAGAGCGACTTCTTATTATCTCCATACCCATAGACCTTTAAAATTTCTATCCACGCTCTCCTTGCGGAGAGCGACTTTTTGTTCTTCAGACATAAAAAAAACCTGCAAGGCTTTAATTTCTATCCACGCTCTCCTTGCGGAGAGCGACGAGCCAACAACCGACAGGAACAACAAGAACAACATATTTCTATCCACGCTCTCCTTGCGGAGAGCGACAGCAAAAGTGCACAAAACAGTGGGGCACTTTTGCGCATATGAAACAAATTTTATGGGGATTGCATCTTCATGCTGACAGGCAAGGCTGTATTTTACCCTTTCTGCCCCTGTTTTTTCCATATTTTCTGGTGCGAAGGAACCGGGAATTTTATGATTGCCTTCCCCTCGCACTAAGCAAACAAGATTCCATCCTGATCAAAATCCGGGTGCAGACCCACATGCTCGACTTTGCTTTTGTAATGGTTTCCCAGTTGATAAAAGCGCAGGCTGTCCGATTCCGAATCGATCAGTTCGGTCAATTTTGCTTTGAACATCGTGTATTGCGCAGCATCCAGCAGGCACTCAAATACGGAGTTTTGCACCCGCTGGCCGTAGTCTACACAGACTTTTGCTACTTTGCGCAGCCTGCGACGACCGGCGGCTGTTTCGGTGTTGACATCGTAGGTTACAAGCACCAACATAACGGCACCTCACTTCCAGAAAAACGGTGGGTACACTTCCAGGTCGCCGCGCAGAGCACGGGCCAGCAAAAGCGCCTGAACATAGGGCACCAGCCCCCAGGGCAGTTTTTCTTTCAAAAACGGATGGGTGATCTCTTCCTTCTTTTTGTTCTGCCATGCGGTCAGGAAAGCTTTGCGGCCATCATCCGTCAGCAGTACGGCACCATTTTCCTGTTTTTGCAGGTGTTTTGCCGTGATGATCTTTTGATTGATGCAGCTGATGACCAGCCGGTCTGCATAAACCGCCCGCAGTTCTTCCATCAGGTCAAGTGCCAGACTTTTGCGGCCGGGGCGCGGGCGGTGCATAAAGCCAACATAAGGGTCCAGGCCCACAGCGGTCAAGGCGGATGCACACTCCCGCGCCAGCATGCTGTAGGCAAACGAAAGCAGCGCATTCACATTGTCCAGCGGTGGACGGCGGCTGCGGCCCTCAAACACAAAATCCTGCTTTTGCTGCAGAATCAGGTCATTCAGGCAGTCAAAGTAGCGCTGGGCTGCCTCGCCTTCCAGGCCGCGCAGCTGTTCCGGATCATCGCTGGTCTGTATCAGCGGCAGCGCGGCGGCCAGCTGGGTGGAGGTGCGTTTCAGTTTTTCGACCGGGACACGCTGGGGATGATCGCGGGTTGCGCGTTCCAGCACCCAGCGTGCGTTATACACTTTACCAAGGATAAAGCTCCGGGCATAGCGACAGCTCTGGGCCGGGTCATCCGACACGCGGTACTGCGTCTGACGCAGCAGCACATTGCCGCGTTCTTCCCCCACGGTGCGGGCCTGAAATCTGCCATACGGGTCAAAAAAGCAAAGGTCAATGCCCCGCCGGGCACAAGCTCCCATCAAAGCGGGGCTGGCACCTGCGTAAGTAAAGCAGACGATGCCTTCCAGCGTATGCAGGGCATAGCGGTGGGTTTCCTGCTTATTGCGGGTAACAACAAGGTTTTCGCCATCCAATGTCAGGTAAGCGTCCTCATTGATGACAAACAGGGTGTTGAGCAGCTTTCTCATGGCGCGCCCTCCTCAATATGCTCCCGCAGATACGCCGCCGGGTCTGCCTGCTGATACAGCGCCGGCAGGCAAAGCTCTTTCAGTGAGCAGGCATTGCAATGCTTGCCGGGTTTGCTTTTTGGGGTATAGCCGCGCGCAAACAGGCGGTTCATCTCATCCGCCATGGTCTGCGCGGTGCTGCGCAGTTCCGGTGTCAGGGAAACATGTTCCCGCTGCCGGGTTTCTTCATAAAAGATTTCCCCTTCCGGCACCTCGCACACCAGCATTTCTTCCAGCGCCATGGCCTGTGCGCAGAGCTGCAAACGGTCGGCATCGTTTACCTTGCTGCGGCCATGCTTATATTCCACGGGTATGGGCTGCCACAGGCCGCGGCGGCCCTGCAATGACACGCCGTTTGGATCCTTGTGAAACTCTACCACATCGCAGTCTCCGGTCAGTTTTAAGCGGTGGCTGACGACCCTCATACCGCGGGCGATCAGCAAATCGCCGCGTTTTTCCGTCAGGGTAACATCATGGCAGCGGGTATGCTGCAGGCGGCCTTCGGCGGTGCGTTGGTTTTCGGACCATTGTTGTTCCAGGTGTATGAGCGCCCACTGACGGCGGCAAAAGCTGAAATGCTGGATACCGGACATCAGCAGGTAATCATCTGGGGAAGCCATTACGACAGCCTCTCACACGTTACCCCTGCCGGAAGATTTTCATCCACGGTCACCACATAGTCATGGTAGCTGCGCGGGAAGGCTACCCCTTCGGCACGCGTGACATGCACTGCATCAAACAGTTTATAGGACGGCGCATTGCCCAGCTCCGAATCATGCTTGAACACGATCAGTTCCCGAACTGCCATTTTGCCGCGGGCTGCACTGTGGTCATTTTCAAACATATTCAGGATTGCCTGCCACAGCAGCTGCAGGTCATCCTCTGAGAATCCTGTAGTTTTGCGGGCAAGGTTGGCAGAAACATAACCCTCTGCACGGTACAAGCCATACGGGATCACATACTTGCGGCCCATCTCAGTGCCTTTTCGCTCTGCATCCGCTTCGGTCGTAATGGCAATACGGGTAATGGTCACTTCCTGCGGGAGGACAGGATCCACCGAGCGTGCAAAGCTCAACTGAACCGGGCCACGCACCTGCCCACAGTTCAGTGCGCCTTTTACAAAGGTTGTCATAACGGCGCCAAAGGTACGGATATCATAAAAGTTCTGGCACATAAAGTCCCGGATTTTACGGTCCAACTCCGGGTCATCTTTCTTGGCGACTTTCAGGGCGTCCTTGGCATCAGCATCAATGCCCAAGTATTCGAGTGCTTTTTTATCGCTGCGGTTCAGGGGAACCTGATCTTTAATGTAAATCTGGTATCCTGCTTCATCTTCTTTGGCCACTTCGACATAGTTGCGAATCTTACGCTTCAAGCAGACATCTGTAACAATGCCATATCCCGTTTCCGGGTCGACACGCGGCATGTTGCCTGCATCCGGGTCGCCGTTCGGATTTCCGTTTTCAACGTCAAACAGAATTACAAAATCATACCGGTTTTTGATTGCCTGTGCCATTGTTATTCCTCCACTTTCTTTGTATAGCGTTCCTGTGTCTGATGGTAATAGCCAAGGATAAAAGCGCCTTGTTCCGGCAAGGTCAGCCGTGCGGGAAAGCTTCCTTCCAGTTTTCCGCCCGCCAGCGCAGCGATCTGCTTATCGTAATAAATCTTTTGTGGCTTGCTCATTTTTTGCATATGCTTTTGTGCCAGCATCAGAATTGTCGGGAATACAGTAGCTGGGGTGGATGCCGCCGCATTAAAATAGCGGTCTTTGATGGTTGTATTGATATCCGGGTTTACCGCCATCTGGATTGCTTCCAGCACAGCAAAAAGCTGACCCATAACATACGGTTGATAATTTGTTTCCTTGTTATTTTCCACAGTTAATACCTCCTTTGGGCAACGGGGATCTTCATTACGCAGGTAGTATGCTTTTATAATAGCGGCACGGCCGCGTGTTACTTTTTGCTCTGCGCGGATACGCATCATAACGCCATCCAGCAGGGTTGCCGGGTACCTTGTATTATTCAGGATTGCACGCAAGACATCGCCCGCCAGCTGCGGTGCTGCCGATGGGCTGCGGGAATTGGTGTTGACGGTTTCCTGCAGCAGCCAATACACCCCCAGCCGCGGGAATTTATCATAAGTGGGGCGCACAATCTCTAAGCGGTCATAATGCTTCTGCACATTATCAAGCAGCGTTTGGAAGGTATCCTGCCAGAAAAAGCGAACCGAGAGGCGCGCCGCATTAGGGGCCAAGCCAAGCACATAAAAGTGCCTTTGTGGGTCAAGTGTCACGTTCTGCCACTCTACACTCTGTCCATGGACCAGCTTGTCCACTGCATTTCGCACATCGCTTTCGCTGACAGGCGCATCCATGGCAAACAATGCATCCATTGCTACCTGCTGGTAGGCGGTCTCACCGCCTGCTGCCCAGCAGACAATGGTGGTATCGCCCACACGCTGAACATGTTCCCTGTCTGCCAGCAGATAGTTTAATGCCTGTGCATAGGCAAAGGCCGCATAACTGCCAACCGGCGCATTGCCCCCCTGTTCATGTCCGTATGAGCAAAAAGCGTCCGCATTAAAAGAAACAATCGATGCGCCGGAAGACTGTGCCCCGGTCACGCCTTTAATCGCCGGGTGCAGGC
>OJSD01003215.1_pt1 | contig 13750 bp, 9 predicted proteins | sample 1599391 | NCBI WGS metagenome assembly OJSD01 (sample SAMN04168656, study PRJEB22393) | human gut metagenome | biome: human gut microbiome; feature: stool | host: Homo sapiens | collected 2014-03-17 | reverse complement strand
CGACCACCGAGATCTACACTCTTTCCCTACACGACGCTCTTCCGATCTAGAGGTTGACGGAGACATTTCCCTCAAAAGACAATATCGTATCCGCAAAGGTAAGATGGAGTACATGATCGAGAGTTCATTGACCGTTCACGATGATATCCTGCAAAAAGAACTGAGTTCCAATGCCGACGATAAAATGAAGAATATCGTGACCACGATACAACGGGAACAAAACCGGATTATCCGAAACGAAGAAGCACAAACGCTCATCATTCAGGGAGTGGCAGGATCAGGGAAAACATCCATTGCCTTGCATCGTATCGCTTATTTGCTTTACACGCTAAAAGGGGAAATTACTTCAAAAGATATTCTGATTATCTCCCCGAACAAGGTTTTCGCCGACTATATCTCGAACGTCCTCCCGGAACTCGGCGAAGAAACGGTTCCAGAAACCAGCATGGAACAAATCCTTTCGGGGGTTCTCGATAACAAATACAAATACCAAAATTTCTTTGAACAAGTAACAGAATTACTAGATAAACCGACACCGGAATTTATTGAACGGATTCAATACAAAGCTTCCTTTGATTTCATCTCGCAATTAGAAAAGTTTGTTCTTTACATGGAGAACAACTATTTTAAGGCAACAGATGTCAAACTGACCAAACATATTACCGTTCCGGCCGAGTTTATCGATGAACAATTCCGACGGTTCAACCGTTACCCGATGCGCCAACGTTTCGAGACGATGACGGACTATATCTTAGAAATGATGTCTTTGAAACATTATTTCAAAGCGACAACTGCCGAAAGGAACCTGTTGAAAAAGGAAATTCAAAAGATGTTTGCCGGGAACAACGACATTCAAGTTTACAAAGACTTTTTCACGTGGATCGGGAAATCCGAAATGTTCAAAATGCGCAAGAACCGTACGCTGGAATACGCAGATCTGGCCCCCTTGGCATATCTCCACATAGCGTTAGAGGACACTCCTACCCTTTCCCGGGTCAAACACCTTTTGATTGACGAGATGCAGGATTACTCACCCATACAATACAAGATCATTCAGAAACTTTATCCTTGTCGGAAAACGATTCTCGGGGATGCCTGTCAATCGGTAAACCCTTATGGGTCATCAACCGCCGATATGATTCAGAAAGCATTTGTCACGGGAGAAGTAATGAAACTCTGCAAGAGTTACCGATCCACGTTCGAGATCACGAGTTTTGCACAAAGGATTCAAACGAACGAAGAACTGGAAGCCATCACCCGACACGGGGAAGAACCAACTGTCCTCTCTTTCAAGAATTCGGAAGAAGAACTTTCCGCCATCTCGGAATTAATTGTCACGTTCAGAACGTCGACTTACAAATCATTGGGGATAATATGCAAAACCGAGATGCAAGCACAAGAAATCACAGAGAAACTCAAATCGTACACGAACAACCTCTATTTCCTATCCCATCAGAGTACGGCTTTCGCTAAAGGAATCATTGTCACCTCATCCCACATGGCAAAGGGGTTGGAATTCGACGAGGTGATCATTCCGCAAGCGAACGACACCAACTACAACACGCTTATAGACAAAAGTATGCTTTATGTTGCCGTGACAAGAGCCATGCACAAACTAACCATCACGCATTGGGGCAAACCCAGTCGATTTATTCCTTAGACCAATCCTTGCACACGTCAATCCACTCCCGGGAACGGGAACAATCCTCCAGTTCTTTGATAGATAACTCAACCGCACTGTTACTTGTCCCCGCAGCCGGGTAAACAATCTCAAAGCGTTTGAGCGAAACATCCAAGAATACACGAGTTTTCTCCGGAATAACAAAAGGGCAAACTCCCCCGGGTGCGTGTCCGACATATTGTTCCACCAACTCTCCCGGTATCATTTTCGCTTTTTGATGAAAATGTTCCTTGTATTTTTTATTATCAATCCTCGCATCCCCGGCCGTAACGATCAATATTGGTTCCTCCCCCAACAGGAAGGACATGGTTTTAGCAATACGCTCCGGTTCACATCCCACGGCAACAGCCGCTTCTTCCACGGTGGCACTCGATTGAGCCAATTCATGCACCCGTTGCCCCAAACCCAAGCTATCAAAATATTGTTTTACTTGTTCCAATGACATAACAATTCCTCTGTAATTATCGTCTAGCAAAGATAAAGTAAAAATAATTGCAATAGAAGTAATTCTAAAAATAATCCCGGGTTCAAGCCCGGGATTAACTGCAAAATCCAATTTATTACTTTTGAGAAGTAATTTCAGTTAACAAAAGACTCTTATCAGACTGTTCTTTCACGTTCACGATGATTTTCATTTGTTCAAAGAATCGTTTTATTTTCTCGTCAATACCGGAGACGTAAATCATTTTTATACCGCAGTCCACTAACCACTGGATAAAATAATTCATATTCCGATTTTTCACTTCACTATTCTTTATAGAAACGACCTTATCATCTTCTGTCGTAATTGTAGATACTTTAATCGCCTTTTTCCCGATATTTTCACCGAGGTGGCAGAGTTGGTTATCTTCAAAAAACAAAGCTGCTTTCATAACTTTATTTTAATGGTTTATATCATTGTTATCACAAAAATCACACCAGAATTATACGAATGAAGAACAATAAAAGTTTATTTTTATTCTTTAATACATCTCGGTTTTTTCTAAAGAATTTCCCCATCTTTGTAAAGATCAGGAAAATAAAATCTCCCCCTCCTTTTTCACTGTTCTGCCGGGAAAGACCGCACGGGTATGGGAGTCGCCCTGATATTATATGCCTTGGGGATTAATGAACAAACCATGATGGAAGATTACCTCGCCTCTAACGTTTACTTGAGCGATAAATATGCCAAAGAAATCGCCATCCACCCAAATCTAAAATCTGTACTCACTGTCAAGAGAGAGTTTCTGCAAGCCGAACTAGACCAGATCAAGACAACACTCGGTAGTGTGGAAAAATTCCTAAAAACAGTACTTGAAGTAGATATTTCGGCATTTCGGAAACAATTTTTGTACTAAGAATTCTACTTTTGAATTATCTTTGTCGCTTGAAAATACAATGATATGAATCACGATTATTTCAAGCATATATTCTTATACATTATTCCTTTATGGATAATACTCATTTCCGGGTGTAAAAATATCGGGGAAAAAGAGATCGTGATCATATCAACCAATGATATACACGGGAGAATCGAACAATTCCCCAAGTTGGCCACTTTCGTGGAACGCATAAAGACGAAACACCCGAATGTCATTCTAGTGGATGCCGGGGATCGCTTCACGGGCAACCCATACGTGGACCACGCGCAAGAAAAGGGTCTACCCATAATCTCATTAATGAACGATCTGGGTTACGAGATCGGAACGCTAGGAAACCACGAATTCGATTTCGGACAAAAAATCCTTCGTGCCAGAATTAACAATGCATCCTTCCCGATTGTGTGCGCTAACATCAATTCTTCCCGGAGCGAATTAGACAGCATTCCTCCTTATCACGTAATCGAAAAAGATGGCATCAATCTAGGTTTTATTGGCCTTGTACAAACAGGTGTAGACCAAATACCAAGCACGAACCCGGAGCATTTGAAAAATCTTACTTTTGACGATTATCTCGACAAGGTAAAAGATTACAGATCACTCAAGCAACAATGTGACGTGCTGATAGGCCTCACTCACCTCGGGATCGAGGCTGACTCCATTTTAGCGACACAAATGCCGGAACTGGATATCATTATCGGGGGACATTCCCACACGTTACTAGAAACTCCGAAAGAGATAAATAACGTCATGATTGGTCAAACAGGGCTCAAGCTACAATACGCCGGTTTGACCATATTAAAATTCAAAAAGGGCAAGCTCACCGAACGCTCCTATCAATCCTGTTTGATTGATACAATTACACAGGTTGATCCTTACATAGCACGGAAAGTTAACTCTTTCATGGAGCAACCCGAATTTAAAGAAGTCATCGGGGCAACCTCCCTCCCGTTCAAATCTCAAGAAAGTATCGGTAATATCGTGACCGATGCCATGCGATGTTCAGCTGCATCCGACCTTGCCTTTTACAATCAGGGTGGCATTCGTCTTTCCGAACTTCCTCTAGGAGACATCACGCTGGAAACCATCCTCTCCATAGAACCCTTCGGTAACCATATCGTTATTCATGAATTATCCTTGGCTGACATAAAAGCGTTAATACTAAATCATTTCAACCAAGGGGATCATATGATCGACCTATATGTATCACCCGGGAATTACACGATCATCCAGGACCAACAGGGAAAGGGAATAAACGTCATTTTTAAAGACCATCATGGTAGACCACTCGCAGAAAAAAACACCTATAAAGTCGCACTCAATAATTATGTAAGTATTGAATATGATTTTCCAGACAAAGGGAAAGGGCTACATACGGATATTTCCGTAGTAAATGCAATGGTTGACTTTATCCGAACAAATTCCCCTCTCGCTCCAACGGATAAGCGCACTTATCTATCATCCGTTAAATAACACAATCGCAAGACAGGCCTTACACGGTGCCGGAGTGAAATGTTTTTCTCTATTTTAAAAAACGTTCATTTATTGATCTCAAATATAGTGAAAATATTGAATGTTCAAACAACGGCATTCATTTTTAATATATGCTGATTGTCAACAAACTGCATTAAAGGACTTGTGTTTAGATAATTATTTACCATCCTTTTTTTAATGTATCATTTATTGAACGTTTAATGATATTACACCATTTGTTGTAATACCATTTTACCTGTATGGATTGAGTGATATTTCCCCGGGCGGGAAGTGCGATAAAATCTTGGAATGGGCGAGAAAGAGATGATAAAAGCGATACTTGAAGGTGACCAGAAAGCCTTTAAGCTATTGGTTGACACCTATCAGTTGATGGTTGTCAACACTTGTCATGCTTTCGTACACGATCGGAATGAAGCGGAAGATATTGCCCAAGACGTTTTTATCCAAGTCTTTGAATCTCTAGGTAAGTTTAGATTTGAAAGTAAATTATCCACGTGGTTATACCGGATAGCAGTGAACAGGTCTATTAATCACTGCAAATCTCCCAGGGGACGAGCCATAAAAGTCGATATTGAATCATGGAAACAACAAGAGGTGGCACAATCGGTTGAAATGCCACAACAACAGTTATTGGAAGAACAGGAACAACTGGAATTATTACACCGGGCTATCGACCGACTTCCTGAAAATCAACGCACGGCGCTAATTTTAAATAAGTATGAAGAACTTTCATACAAGGAAATTGCAGAGGTCATGGGGGTTACTCTCTCCTCCGTGGAATCACTTCTTTTCCGTGCGAAAAATAATCTTGAGAAAATATTCAACACGAAATAAAAGACATTGTCATGAAAAAGATAAATAAAAAATATTTGATTTACTGGGTGAACATTATTCTGCTAATGTTGAATACGGCACTCCTCGTATTCTTTTGTTTTACCCCCGAAAAAACAATATATAAGAATGAAGATTCCACCATTTCTAATGAATTCCTTCGCAAAGAATTGGATTTCACGGATGAACAATATAAACTCATTAATGAATTGGATTCAATCGTCTTGAGAAGGCATCAAACCGTTTTAAAACTACTCTGTCAAAGACGCTATCAGATGTTGAACGAACTGGCAAAGCCCAACCCTTCCTTGGAAGAGCTCAACAAAATAGCCACGTCCGTGGGACATTTGCATAAAGCATTAAAAACACAAACGGCTCGTCATTTACTCAATATAAAAAAGGTATGCACCCCGGAACAATCAAAAAAACTCGAGAAAATGTTCATCGATTTATTGGAGATCAACAAACATTGTGCGGAATGTGCAGAAAAATGCACGGATCAAGAAAAATGTAAAAGATGTCCTAAGTTCCATCATTACAAGAACATAGAATCCGATTCACTAGAAATAAACAGGGATTCTATAAAAAATATTACGAAATAATGAAAAAAAGTATCTTGCCAGCGCAAGTTTTTAAAATAAAGTCTGTCATATAACCAAAGAGAGAGAAAATCATGAAAGTTGAAGAGATCATCGAAAAGGACAAGGTAAGGGGAGTGCGTGAGGACTTTTATAACGGGATCATGGAAAAGATGGCCCGGAATAAAATGGATGATGCCGGTCCCGTGATCCGCAAAAGACACCTAGGCATGAGCATTGCCGCGGGAATTGCACTAGGCATTCTGGTGGGCAGTATACACCACCACATGCACAAGACCGATCGGCAAGTGGCGATGCAGGAGTGGCTAGGAAAGTATAATATTAACGACACTAAACTTGAATGTATTGAGGACAGACTTTTTAATTAAAAACAGCTAAACCTACAAGATCTTACTATGAGTTTGAAAAAATTGTTTTTTTTAAGCACGGTCATCTTTTTGATCGGGCATATGAACCTGTTTGCCCAATCTGAAAAGGTCAGCCTATCCGGAACGATACAAGACGCAAAATCCGGTGAAACACTACCCTTCGTCGTGGTCAATATCAAGGACTTAAATCTATGGACCACGTCTGACATTAACGGAAAGTTTTCTTTTAAAGACGTAAAAAAAGGAGAATATACTCTAACCGCATCCTGTCTCGGCTACAAAGATTATGAAATGAAAATTAATCTGAGTAAAAATATTGAAAAATACATCCTAAAATTAGAGGAACAAACCCTAGCTCTAAAAGAGGTCACCGTGACCGCTACAGCCGGGAACAAGTTAAACAGTTCTTCCTCTATTAAAAAAGCAGCATTGGAACACGTGCAGGCTTCCAGTATCGTGGACGTGATGCAATTGTTACCCGGCTCGCTGACCGTCAATCCAAACTTGAACGACATCTCGAGACTGACTATCCGTGACGTCACGGGGAAAGACGCCACCAATGCTTTCGGGACAGCCGTAATCGTTGACGGGGCAAGAATGTCAAATGACGCCAATATGCAAATGGCCTCCACGGCCCTATCAACCCAAGGAATAAGCACGTCGGCAGGAACCGGTATTGACGCCCGCCAGATAGCTGTCGATAACATCGAGTCTATCGAGGTAATCCGGGGAATCGCTTCTGCCGAATACGGGGACTTGAACTCGGGAGCCGTGATCGTTAAAACAAAGGCAGGAAAATCACCTTTGGAGGTTCGTTTCAAGACAGACCCAAAAATCAAACAGGTCTACGCCGGTAAAGGTTTTGCCTTGGGAGAAAATAAAGGATTTCTAAATATTGACGCTGATTACGTGCAATCACAGAATGACATTCGTACCCCGGCAAAGTCTTACAACCGATTGACCGCGCAAATCGGTTATTCCAACGTGTTCAACCCGCAGGGAAGAGCCTTTAGCCTAAACGCTAAATTTAAAGGTCTGACCACACTGGACAAACAAAAAAGCGACCCGGACAAGCAATCCGAAGAAAAGACAAAAGTTGAAAATCAGGAAATCAGCTTGAATATATACGGTAACTGGATGATAAACAAGGCGTGGCTAACCAGTCTGAAATACACCGTAGCCGGTTCCTTGGGAAAACAATATAACTGGGACCACGAACAACATACAACCGTCGGGGCCGCCAACACAAATTCCATGGAATCCGGAGAACACGTAGCAGGTTTCCTCCCCTACGAATATTACAGTGACTTGAAGATCGAAGGAAAACCCGTTTACGCACAAGCCAAATTAACGGCTAATATCTCCGGCAAATACGGGATTTTCTACAATAACTTCATGTTAGGTGGCGAGTGGAGTACGAAAGGAAATGAAGGTAAAGGGAAAAGTTTCGACCCGAACAACCCGCCGACTCAAAATATACGCCCCCGTTCATTCAAAGATATTCCCTATATCAATGAATACAGTGGCTTCGTTGAGGACAAAGTAAAAATTGAAATGGGTAAAAGATCATTAGAACTTTCTGCCGGAAGTCGGTTCACCAAAATTGACACCAAAGGAGCTGATTTTGACGTGATCGTAGACCCGCGTTTTAATGCCCGACTAACATTATTTGAAAATATCTGGAACAAGAAAGGCTGGCAAAGCCTGAGCATTCGTGCCGGATGGGGAATCCAGCATAAAATGCCGACACTTGCCTACTTGTACCCGGACCCGGCTTATATCGACAAAGCTAGTTTCTCATTCAAAGACGATGCCAATGACCATAAATTGGCCGTGATTACCACGAATGTGTTCGAAACGGACAACGATCGCCTGAAAATCCCGAAAAGTAACAACTTCGAGATCGGCGTGGACTTCAAGGTACTCAATGTCAATGCCAGCCTAGCCTACTTCAAGGAAAAATTGACCAATGGATACAATCAAGCCGGTTATGCAGTTCCTTACCAATACCGGGAATACAACTACAGTTCCAGCCTGACCAACCCGGAATACGTGAACGGGGAAGTCGTGGAAAACGGGACACCCGTGGGTTACCGCACCTTGCAAACGTTCGGGGTTTTCCAACGCCCGGACAACGGGATCACAACCGACAAATGGGGTATCGAATACTCCCTTGATTTCGGAAAGATCGACGTGATCAAAACATCGATTCTCGTGGACGGAGCATTTTTCCATACCAAATCATTCGACAATAGTCTTAAAATGAGTTATGAATCCCGATACATAAATAATGAACCTTATCCTTATGTTGGATTATACGTGGGCGGAAACACTGTCGGAAACGGGAATCTCTATCAACGTTTGAACACGAACCTACGTCTCGTAACCCACATTCCCCAATTGCGTCTTGTTTTCACGTTAGGAGTCCAATGCGTGTGGATGGATAAATCAAAAGCCTTATCCAAATACCAAGGACAATGTCTGGCCTACATGAAGGATGACGACGGAAACATCGTCGAAGGAAATGTAGAAAAAGACAAAACCTATAACAAGTATATTAATCCGGTAGCATACATGGACCGGGATGGAGCCATCCACCCGTTCACGGAAACGGAAGCAAACGATCCGGTATTCCAACACATGATCAAAAGCGGTAAATCCACCTATTTCGTGGAGGATTCCCTTGACCCGTACTTCATGTTGAATCTGCGCATGACGAAAGAAATCGGAAGGTTTGCCTCTCTTTCTTTCTATGCAAACAATTTCACGAACGCAAAACCTTGGAGATATTACAAATCCAGTGGTTCTGACTTTAGAGTAAACAGCGACATCAGCTTTGGTGCCGAAATCAGTCTGAAATTTTAACGGATAAAAAAGGAATAAAGATGAAAACATATCATATACTTACGCTTCTGGTCATATTCCTTTTCACGGGATGTCTGAAAGAAGAAAAAATGAGTATCGGAGCCCTAATCAAGGTGAATATGCCGGAAGGTTTTGAAAACACCAGCCCGGAAGGGATTGACGTGAAATTATACAGCACGACATCAGGTCTGACCTACACGAGCAAATGTGATGCCTCTGGTATCGCCACGTTCAACGTGGAATACGGTTTTTACGAGGCTGTTGCCCAACACCGGGAAAGGGGAGAAAACACGATCGACATCTTTAACGGGAGAATGGAGCGAATTGTACTGAGTGAAGGGACAAAAGATGGGGATACTTACACGATAAACCTGACTCATGCCAAATTACAACAATTAATCATCAAAGAGATTTACTACGCCTCCTGTAAAAAAGATGATGGTAAAAATTATGGAAAAGATGCTTATATGTCAATCTACAACAATTCCGACGAGATCGCCTATCTGGACAGTCTTTGTATCGGAACCGTAAACCCTGTCACGAGTACCAGTCCCAGTAACTTCACCAAACCGGACGGAAGTTTATGGGATGAAATTCCGCTATTCATGATGGCATGGCAATTCCCCGGAACAGGCACAGACTACCCCTTACAACCCGGGGAAGAAACGATTATCGCACTTAATGCCATCAATCACGTGGATATTGCCTCGCAATCCGTGGATCTTTCCAAAGTTGGTTTTGCATTTTGGGACCCGCTGTTGACAGGAGCATCCGTTCCCGCACCGGGAGTTGAACCATTAAAAATGATATGGAGAAATAGTGGTAATGCATTTACCATCAGCTTGACAGGCCCGGCTATGGTCATTTTCAAAATTCCAACATCCGAAGCAATCAGCGCACAAGCCTATGCTGAAGATCCCGGAAATATTCAACAAGATCCGGTAAAACCTTCCGCAACAATGAAATTTTTGATGATTCACAAGGATTGGGTAATCGACGGTGTTGAATGCGTGACAAGTGCCAGTAAAGCAAATAAGCGAATCCCTAATAACATCGATGCAGGATTCACTTATATACCGACAAGTTACCTAGGGAATTCCGTTTGCCGAAAAGTGGATGAAGTTGTCGATGGCAGGACCATATACATGGACTCCAACAATTCCAGCGAGGATTTCGAAGTAGTTCCGAATACATTAAAAAACAGATAGACGAACTGTATCTAAAAATGAAGATTATGAAATTCAAAAAAATATATACACTTGGTCTGGGTCTACTCATCGCCGGGATGTCGGCCGTAAATGCCCAAACCCAAGACAACGAGAAGATTTTTTACCGGATGGATCGGGTCAAAGCGAACAATCCTTGGACGAAGTCTTTAAACTACGCTGGATTAACGTTCAACGAAAATCAGGATTTCACCATCGTAGAAATCGACTTTCAATATGGAAAAGGTAGTTTTAGAAATGTGAATGCCCCCACGGCATCCAATAAAACAAACTTGCAAACAGAATCCTTCCGAAGATTGAATAAAGTATTCTTTTACGGGAAATTCAGTTTTGACTACATGAACCGCCTGAAAATGGGATGGTGTAACGTTATCAACCCGTATCGCTCTCCAATATTCTTTGCAGACAGCATGCCGGGACGTCAGACCATGGAAACTTACATTCTGGAAGGCGGCATCGGCTACATGATCGGAAAACACTGGAGCATCGGGGCTAAAATCGATTACCTGACCGCCAGTAACGCCAAGAAGAAAGACGCCCGTAACAAGAACACGTACATGAACTTGAAAGTATACCCGGGAGTAGTTTACCGATCCAAATATTTGAACTTGGGACTGAATTTCATTTATCAGAAGGAGACTGAAAACATTGATATCAGGACAATCGGAACAGGCCGGACACCGGAACTTCTTTCCGTCGAGGGATTGTGGTTCTACACGTCAGAACAGGTGAGTTCAACCGTAAGCATCATCCGGGACATTCGGGATGAAGCGCTAGGAGGTGCCGCACAAGTGGAATTCCATACCCACCGGACCCGATTCTTTAACCAATTCTCCATGCTGGAAAAAAAGCAGGAGATTTTCAAAGCGAACTATAACAAAGAGCGCGGAGGTGAAATGAAACAACGTGCGTACAATTACACCGGAGCATTTAATGTCAGCGGAGAAAAGTACAGCCACTACATTAACCTGCAAGCCAATTTCTCAAATATGCTAGGCTACGAGAATATCCAGCAAAAAGAAGTCATAAACCAAAATAGCACTTGGACACAATTCGGAAAAAAGAATAAATCTTCCATCGAATCCTCCGTTTATGACGTAAACTATAACCTGTTTCGCAATCGCACCGCATATAACAGTTGCTGGAATGCACAAATCGGCGCCAAAGGCTTTTATGCAGAAAGAGAATACCGGCTATATCCAGCTAAATTCCAACAAATATTGAGAAACACCGAAGGTTATCTTTCATTCGAGAAGAATTTCCTTTTCAAAAAAGGGATGTTGGATTGCGGCATAAACGGGGCCTACACCATCGGGGGAGGCACGATGTTAAAAATGAAACAAGAAGCCGAAACCGGCTTGCCGAATATCGACGCATACCCGCAACGAAAAGATTTACTGGAACAGGAATTCGAGTATATCACATCGGATAAAATAGCCGGAGAAGTAAACGTTCGCTACACTTATTTCCTCAACAAGGAGAAAGGGATGAACCTGTACGCTATCGGTAATGTCAATTATAAAAAGTCCACCAGCGGCCTGTATGACGGTAAAGACTGGACAACGTTGCAAGCCACGATAGGACTATCATTCTAGGGGATCAAAAACAACAAATATCAAAAAAGAAATGAGCAAGATTAAGAAAAATTTATGGAGACATGTACTGCAATTGGGTGTAATTGCAGTCATTGCCGGATTCATTCTGAAAGTATTTTTCGGGGGTGCGCCAGCCGACGTCGAGGCCTACTGCCCGTTCGGGGGACTGCAATCTCTCGTAACCTACTTGAATTCAAACACACTGGCATGTAGCATGTCGATCGTACAGATCATGATGGGGGTAACCCTAGCAATCGGTGTTATTCTTTTCAGTAAACTGTTCTGCGGTTACCTCTGTCCCTTGGGCACGGTAACAGAATGGATGGCCGTTTTGCGCAAAAAGATGAAGATAAACATCAACATCACCACAGGTTCGATTGTCGACAAAATCTTAAGAGCGATCAAGTATATCCTGTTATTCTGGATATTCTACATGACGATCTCAAGCAGCGAACTATTCTGTAAGAACTTTGACCCGTACTATGCTATCGCAACCGGATTCAAAGGCGAACTTACCGCATGGATGGCGTTGATTTCCATCGTCTGCCTATTCCTAGGTAACTTATTCATCAATATGTTCTGGTGTAAATACATCTGCCCGCTCGGAGCGTTGAGCAACGTGTTCAAATTCACGCTCACGTTCCTAGGCTTATTGATACTTTCATTAATTCTAGGCTATTTCGGCCTACCGATGCAATGGTATTGGTTACTCGGTGCAAGCTGCGTGATCGGTTATATCTTCGAAATTGTGTACCACGAAAGCAAGGTATTCCCGTTACTCCACATTACTCGGGATGACGAGAAATGTAACCATTGCGGTTTGTGTAGCAAAAAATGCCCACAACAAATTGACGTGGCGAACCTGAAAGTCGTGAAAGACATCGATTGTACCTTATGTGGTGAATGTATGGGATCATGTAATAAAAATGCTTTACAGATAAACCGTAAACCGGCATTCCGATGGTTACCCGCAATTCTAGTCGTTGTTCTCTTCTTCGTCGGGCTGTGGATGGGTACCCATTGGGAATTGCCGACCATAGATGAACGTTGGGGAGACCCGGCAAAATTGGAACACTTGGAATCCTTCGAACGCGACGGCATGAGAACCGTGAAATGTTTCGGCAGCTCCAAAGCATTTGCCGCACGAATGAAAAACGTCCCGGGAGTTTACGGGGTAACGACCTACGTGAATCGATTCGCCGTCGTGGTTTATTATGATCCGAGTGAAACGAGTAAAGAAAAAGTAGAGAACGCCATGTTTACCCCGGTAAAACGGAAACTGAATACTCCTCCTGCCGGAGTGGAACAATTAAAAATAGTCACCTTGGGTGTTGAAAAACTATTTGACCAAATGGACGTGACGTTCCTAGGAAACATCATCCGTGAAAAAGAAGGTTTCTATGGAATACAAACCGAATACGACTGCCCGGTAAGAGTGAAATTATTCATGGACATCAATAAACCAATCGACAAAAAAGAATTAAGAAGTATCGTCGAAACCCGTGAATTCGAGATGCCGGTGCATGGTGGTGGAGTTAAGAAGATCGAATGTGACTACGAACTGGTAAACATCTCGAATCAAGTGGACACGATCGGTCGTCAGGCATTCCTTGAAATGATGTTCCCGGCAACCAAATCTCGTTTTCAAATTGCCTTGAAGAAATACGGGGAAGACGCTGCCACGGCAGTTTACGAGATGCCCTATCCGGGATTGGATAAACCGTTAGTTCAGC
>OJSD01003173.1_pt1 | contig 13913 bp, 5 predicted proteins | sample 1599391 | NCBI WGS metagenome assembly OJSD01 (sample SAMN04168656, study PRJEB22393) | human gut metagenome | biome: human gut microbiome; feature: stool | host: Homo sapiens | collected 2014-03-17 | reverse complement strand
GGCGACCACCGAGATCTACACTCTTTCCCTACACGACGCTCTTCCGATCTGCCGTAATAGGTCGGGTTGTTGACGAACACCGCAACCGCGTCCGGATTGTCCTCGATGGCCTGTTTTACTTTTTCGACCTGCATTCCCAGCGAAATACCGAGTTTCTGGTTCATCTCCGGATTTACGTAGATCGGGATTCCGCCGCAGAGCACCAGAGCGTTGATGACGCTCTTATGTACGTTTCGCGGCAGGATGATCTTATCTCCGGCTTTTACCACCGAGAGGATCATGCTCTGGACCGCCGATGTCGTTCCACCTACCATCAGATAGGCGCTGGCCGCTCCGAATGCCTCCGCCGCAAGCTCTTCCGCCTCACGGATCACGGAGACCGGATGACAGAGGTTGTCAAGCGGCTTCATCGAGTTTACGTCCAAAGATACACATTTCTCTCCTAAAAGCTGTACAAGTTCCGGATTTCCGCGTCCTCTCTTATGTCCCGGTACGTCAAACGGGACAACTCTCTTCTTTTTAAATGCCTCGAGTGCTTCATAGATCGGGGCTTTCTTTTGTCTCTCTCTGTCCATGGTTTTGTTCCTCATGCATTTTATTGATTGCGCATCATCTTAATAATAAAAAAAGCAGATGACGCCAAAACCATCATCTGCTCAAAACGATTCTATTCCATTGGGGTCTGGGGCGCGTTACTCCGCTCCCGTCTGCCTCTGACCTTTATCGTTTTTTCCTCCAAGTCTGCAATCGCAAATATATTGTCCCTGCACTTATTGACCGATTCACAAGATGATGTGTTTTTCAAACACTGATTATAAAGTAATCAACTTATAAATTTGAGCTTTTAACTCAATCAATAATGTGGGCTTAACCCCACGCGGCGCTTGACCCGCCTGTCCGATGGGCTTAACTTCCGTAGTCTGTTCTTCGGGAGTGGTCATTACATACATTTGCATGAAAACGATAAATGTCTCTTCACACTATTTCTATCATACATGAAAAAACATAGAACTGTCAAGTAAAAATTTCCATTTGTCCTATGAGAAGATAAGAGCAGGGATCCATCAACCATAAAAGTTGATGGATCCCCATGAAACAGAATCACACGCTATCATTCTGTATGTTTCCGGTCACCATTGCACCGGTCTTTGGATCCAGATAATAGAGATGTCCATCCTGCGGATCTGTAAACCAGCCGGTCTTCATCGCTCCCTGGGTACCGTCAGATACCGGGTTCAGATAATACCAGTTTCCATCCACATCCTTAAACCAGCCGGTCTTCATCGCTCCCCGCGTACCGTCAGATACCGGATTCAGATAATACCAGTTCCCGTCTGTGTCCTTAAACCAGCCGGTCTTCATTGCACCCTGCGTACCGTCGGATGCCGGATTCAGATAATACCAGTTTCCATCCGCATCTTTAAACCAGCCGGTATCCATGTACCCGTCCGCACCAAAGTGATACCAGAACATGGTTCCCTTGTACAAAAGCTGTTTCCATGCATTGAATACACGACGTCCATCGCTATCATAGTAGCTCCATCTGACTACGCCATTGACTTTCTTTGTTTTCCATGCATTTCTGGCCACATTTCGGTCGGTATCCTCTCTGTCACTGTCAGAACCGGTGTTCCTGTCACCTTTCGAATCATCAGGAGTTTCAGAACCAGGTTTATCGTCTTCCTTCGGATTATCAGGAGTTTCAGGACTGCTGCTTTCCAGGACTGCCTGCGCCGTCACACGGTGCCCTTCTGCCTGATCCAGCGCATCCAGGAGTGCTTCGTTCACAGTTGTATACAACGTGCCGTTGATCTTCCAACCCTTGAACACTGCTCCATCCTTGCTGACTGTCGGAAGCGCTTCATCCATCTGCTCCAGGGTATAGCTCCGCTCTCCGACTCCATGATCAAATGCAACCGTTCCCTTTCGGCTGTCTGAGAGCAGCTCAAAGGTACTAAAGCCATCCTTGTTGACAAACTCTGCCATCGCACTTCCCTGTTTTACCCTTACTGTTACAGGATAATATACAATTCTTCCATTATGAAGCAGATGGCGGATAAAGAGATCCTCGGTCGGATAAGCTGCCGGGAGTGGCAGGGTGATCGTAACCGGGATTCCGACCTTCTGTGGGATCGCTGAGCCGATCAGAACTGTATTCTTACCGTTGCCTTGCTCCTGCATGGTCTCATTCTTTCCGGCTGTTGTGGCTTTTACATTGTATAATACGGTGATTTCAAAAGTGATCACATTCACTCCCTGTTTTTCGGTCACACCCTTTACTTCCACCGACATATACGGCTCAACCACCAGTCTTACCTTCTTTCCTGCGGTATCGACTCCTTCCTTCTGAAGTTTTTTCTTCGCTTCCACTCCGGAAATCGTCTGATCTTCTCCTGTTTTTACGATCACATCCCCGTTTTCTGTTTCCCGGATCAGATCTGCTGCCACAGTATCCAGTCCGGTAATCTCCGGGGTCTTCTCTTCCAAGAGGTTAGCAATCTCTTTTACCTCCTCCGGTGCATCTGCCGGAACCGGTGCAATCTTCGGCGCTGCCACCGAAACCTCCGGGGTCTGTGCCTTTCCAATGGTAATCTCTCTTGTTACCGTTGTTCCATTGTAGCCACTATCCCCGGCAACCTCAGCCGTCACAAGGACCGTTCCGGCTCCGATGATCTTCGCCTCTGTTTTTCCGTTCACTTCTGATAGCTCCAGAACTCCATTTCCGTCAGGAACGGAGAATTTCACAGCTCCGGTTCCCTTCTGTCCGGTAAGTTCCAGTTTGAATGGATCATCTCCGTAGAGTTTCCCGTCTACTTCTTTGATCTGAATCTGATCCTCATCTACCTTTCCGACCTCGAAGCTGCAGCTTACCAGTGCAGGCTTATTGTAATTCTGCTGCTCCGCGCCGTCAGTCGGAAGCACATAATCTGCCGAAATTTCATGCGTACCAGCAGAAGGACCCGAATATTCCATGGATGCGGTTCCATTGGTCAATGTGATCGGCGTCTCATTGATCGGCTGTCCATTTTCATAAAATATTACCGTTCCGGCCAGCACATCCTGATAAGCTCCCTTCGCTTCCAGAGTCAGAACATAAGTATCTTTCACATTTCCAAGAGCAGCCCGGAGTCTCTGCATCAGACCGGTTTTCTTTCCGGCTTTCAAATTCAGGGAAATGCTTCCCTTCTGAACGGTGATCGGTTTGGAATTATTACCTGCCGTGTAATTGGTGCCACTTGCCACACTTATCGTTACCGTTGCCGTACCTGCGCCATGGATCGTTGCCCGGCCATCTGCATCAACCGTCAGTACATTCGCAGAGTCGCTTGTCTTGGTCACCGCTCCATCTCCAACGGTGGTAACTCCAGTCAATGGAAAATCAGGATCGCCATATGTTTTCGTTCCCGGCCACTCTGCATCATTGATCGTGATCGAAGATGCTGCTTTTTTGATCGTTGCGGTTGCACTGGAAGGAATGTTGACCTGGTAGTTATCCGGATCGGCTGTTGCTCCGCCACCGCTCGCTGCTGCTCCTGTTATCACAGCCTTCGAAGCATCGATCACAACCTCTTTATTGGTTCCGACATTTGCATTCTTAAAAGCGGCTGTTAAGCCTGTGATCTGCAGTTTTTCATTTCCGGCAGCTGTATTCACACCAGTGTCTATCATGAGTGGTTGCTGTACAGTTGCTGTTGTCGTGCCATCATAGGTCTTATCTTCTACCGCAACTGATGATAATTGCAGTTGGTACTTAGAAATTTCCGGTACCACGGAATCTGTTAATGTCCTATCGTATGAAGCACTTGAATCTGTCGGTGTAAATTTCACGGTATAAGCCTTGTTACCTTTTACCTTCGGATAAATACCAGATGCTGAACTACTATTTTCCGGTTCCCAGCTCCAGGTTCCGGCTACCGGTTGATTTGCACCATTATACACACCATAACCAGAAGCCAGGGAAACCGGAATCTGAGCAAGTGAAACCCCATAAGTCCCCTTCGCATCCCACTTTTGTGTTCCGTTTCCTACAATTCTCAGTGTATCCTTGGTAGACACATGAAGCGGTTCCGTTCTCTCAGAAGCAAATGCATTCTCTTTCGCCCTTATTCTGCTGGTTACCTGATATCCATGTGCCGGATATAATCCCTGAATTTCCGTACCGTCAATCCATGTAAATGCTCCGTCTGAATCTGCATCACGGTATCCATACTCAATGTCATTTTCCGGATTCGTTCTGTTTATGGTAATCGTCGTACCGGTTATAGTCACCTCACCCTCAGTTATTGCAGCCGGTGCTGCCGTTCTTTTAGGAATCGTGATACTTTCGGGTTTTCCGGCAAATTTCTTATCCTTACTGCTTGCAGCATACCGATAATAAACCGTACTCTCATGATCGGAAGAAATGATGTCTGTAATCGAAAGTCCTGATCCACTGCCCATTTTTGCAGATGTCCAGCTTGGAGAGGTATTGGTTCCGTTTACAATCACATACTGTAAAGATGAGGAAATTGTGATTTCTTCCTTCCGATAATCAATATTCGGCTTGTTCGATTCTTCCGGAATCGCCTGTGTTTGCAAATCCGCCACCAAAACCGCTTCACTGGCTGACATGGACGAGGATGCTTTCTTGCGAATATAGAATGGTACAGGCCCACCATTTTCACGAATGTTATCCAGCAGGCTTGTCAGACGAACCTTAGCACCCTGTCTTATCGTTGTCCATGACTGTGCATCCTTAGAAGCAGCATACTCCAGATCGCAGGAAGCTTTATTCTCTAAAGTCTCCTGTTCGTAATTGATAGAAACATCAGCAGCAGTAGGTGCCTCCTGCTGCACTTTTTCTGTCTGGAAATTTACATAGGTTACATCAAGAGATAACTTATCATCCTTTTTAATCATCAGTCTGACATGATATTCTGTGTCCGGAGCTAAATCCTGAATAGTATACTCATAGTTTCCGGAAGAACTTTCCCTAAGTAACGTTCCTTTCGAGAACATATCATCTAATGTTAATGTCCGCTCATCCTCGCCGGAGGTTAAGAAAAACTTAACATCTGCTCCGGGAGTTCCTGTTGCCTTAAGTGTAGCAGTCGCTTTTGTGTCAGAAATCGTCTTAATATCCGTGACAGCTGCGGAAGTGATACTTGCCGCCTTATTATTAGAATATGTCTGAGTAGCTGGATCATAATATACCGTCTTACTGTACTTGCGGAAATGCGGGTAATCCTCCGTTCCGATCACCTGTCCCCACGTACCATCTGATCGATCACCGTTTAATTTATAGGCAATTTCGCCGGATTTCAGTTTTTCTTCGCTTATAGTAGTAATACCCGGAGAACTATAATCACTCTTTGTTGTCTCATAACAGTTCGTAAAAGTAGCCCTATTATCATTCGGGTGCTTATTTCCTTCCAGTTTTCCTGATACAGCCAAGCAATTAGTCACCGTTCCGTTTGAACAACTATTTGAAAAATCTGTTCCTACTACAAAACAATTCTGAATGTTGATAGCATAAGCGTCACGACACAACCCGCAAGTCCAATTACCTTCCAACACCAGCCCTATATTTTGTACACTCCCATGTCTAATCCATGCCACCAGTCCCCACTTAAAACTTGTACCGTCATTAGCAGGTCGCAGTCCGGAAATTACATGGTAATTTCCCTCAATAGTCCCCCTGAAAGACTTACCATCAGCTATGGCTCCAATGCTTGTCCAGTCATGTCCGTCCGGGATCTTAATATCCTTCATCAGCTTCAGATTGCTCTTATTAGAGATTTTACCATCATTAAACTGCTTTGCAAACCAGAAAAGCTGACCGGCATTATAAATCTCATAATATCCCTTCCAATTTTTGGGCTCCTGATATGCACCACATGCTTCACAAAATCCATCTGCATTATAGTGCTCATGACTACAAACGGTATCATCATGAAACATCTCGATTTCATTTAGTGTTCCTATCGAAATCGTCTCACCTGATTTTGTGATCGGATTGCCGTCATTTAAGCCCGGTACCGTCACCGAAATCTCTGTTTTATTCCTATTTTCCGGCAGATATACCGTCAGATGTCCCGTGTTCACTTCATCATACGAAATCTGCATGGAAGGAATGACCATAGCTGCACTTTGACCTTCTTGATTGCTCAACAGTTTATCATTCTGCTTGACCGTGATATCGGTTGCCTGTAATATCTGATCGCTCGTGATCGCCGTGGAAACAAATTTTAATCTTGTCTCATAAAGAGGAGTTGCGGCCTTCAAAGTGATCGTTGCATTCTCATCAGCAACGTCAGCTTCCATCTGATAAACATAGTCTCCAACCGTCACCGTTACCGTTACCGGTGTCCCTGGCGTTAATGGCTTCAGATAATTGGATGCCTTAAGTGTAACTTGATAATCGCTCACCTTCATCATTCCTGCATCCCAGGTAATCTCTCCCACGCTGATTGTCACCGGATAAGTGCTTTCGATGAATCGTACATCCGCAATCGTGCCCTGAATGGTATAGTTTTTCAGTCCGGAATTTTCACTTTTCGGGAAATAATCGCCGCCATTTAAGTTGACTACTGCCTGATCACTGATGGAAATGGAGCCCACCAAGGTACCCTCCTGCAGCGCTTGGCCTGGTTTCACTCCGATACCGATCGCATATACTTCATTATTATACGCAATGGCTGAAACCGTTCCGCCCTTGATCACAATCTCACCATACTTGTATCCATCTTCTACCGGTTTTGCTCCACCGCCGCCAGTGCCGATTGCGGCTCCGGGGTGTCTTCCTGCGTTCGTAGCATATCCTCCACAGGCTGTCACATTGCCACCGTTGATCTCAATCTTATCCACGCAGCCGAACGGTCCACCGCCAATTCCTGCTCCACCGTATACATTTTTAATATCCCTGGGGTAGCTTCCATATCCGCCCTTGGCATAAACAGTTCCGTCGTTGATGACAATGGTACCGATGCCGCCCTCTAAACCGCCGCCAATACCTGCTGCCATCCCGCTGCCATAAGCTTCGATATTGCCTCCGTTGATCTCAATTCTCCCCAAGGAACCCTTTCTCATGCTCGACGCACCAATTCCGGCGCCTACTCCACCGGTTGCTTTTAAGCTTCCCTCTCCGCTGATCGTCAGGGTACAGCCTTCCGGCACATCAATAGCCGCACACATATCACCGCCCTTGAGTGTATTTTTTCCCTTCAGAATCAGATTCAGTTTTGCACCATTTGCCAGTCGGATCGCCGGTTTCCAGTTAGTTGCTGTCGTAGCGTTATTGTCGATCGGAATCTGGATATCCAGATCCGAAATCGTGATTGTAGCCTCCACACCACTAACCTGAATAACATTGGTCATACTGCTTCCCGTGATAGTCGCATCCTTATACTGTTCCAATGTGTTGCTGTTGATGACGATACCGCCATTCGCAATATCATAAGTACCTGTTGATGCCAGCAAAGCGATTCCACCGTCCATGCTGACCTCGATCTCCGGAAGCTCCACGCCCGCTGCCAAAATATACTCTCTCGGAAGGACCGGAAGATAATAATAGAAACCACTTTCATCTTCCCGGTTCTCATCCGGCTCCCAAGTAACGCTGATATTCGTCAGCACCGGGATATCTTCTGGGATTTCCTCATCTTCAAACTCATAATCCTTAAGAAAATCCCCGGCATTGCTGTCGGTCGCGATCAGAAACGTACCCTGCTGGTCTTTCTCCTGAACTTCCTGTTTATCTGCTTCCTCCTCATCATTGCTATCCGGCACGTTTTCTGAATTTTCTGTTTCCGGAGTTTCCTCCTCATTCAGATTTTCTTTCTTTGCATTACTGCCGGTAGCAATTCCAAAGTCTTCTTCCTCATCACTGTCGTCTGCTGACGTTTTCTCATCTTCCGCGCCCTTATCGCGATCCGCATTATTTTTCTGATGATCCACGTTCTTATATTCCACCACCGAAGCCTCGATCGTCTCCGGGAAATTCAGATAATCCTCAAAGTTTTCTCCGGCATCCGCAGGGATCTGAATATGCGCGACCTCCTCCGGTAATTCTGTAAATCCCGTGATCACTTTCAATCTTTTTGTAGGAACTGCAGCAAACGTTGCAGACGGTATGCATAACTGCATCGCCATCACTACCGCCAATGCTGCAGATACGATCTGCCGTTTCTTCTTTTTATACCTCATATCCATTTCCTCCTGTTGTCATTATATTCTATATAGCGTGACGGTTTTGTTCTCCCCGGTAATATTTTTATTCATACTTTTCCTTCTCACCTGATTCATTACTTCCCCTTTTTCCCTGAAGAAGCCGGGAGACTGCTTCCCCCTTCTGACTATAGCTGCATAGCGCAATTCGCATTTCCATACCTCCGTTTCCTGATGGGCTCCATCGCCTCATATAGCTCCTGATCACTACAATCTATGGAGAGGAATGCCGGGATACGAAGCTGATACGCGATCAGGGCGAAGTTTTCATCATCGCTCCACCAGACAAGCGGTACTTCCGGTGCCAGCCGCTTTGCCTGAATGGCAGCCTCCAATCCCTTTGCTCCGGTCATGGCGATGACAACCGCATGGTACCGGCTTCGCCGGAGTGCCTGGGCAAGCTGGTTCTCATTCCACAATTCGTCAATCGCAAGCTGCCCATCCCCATCAAAAAGGGAGCGCAGCCTGCTTTCAAACCATTCCACATTTCTCAGCTCCGTACAAAGTGCGATTTTCATGCTGAGCCTCCTTTCCTAAAAATAAAAAAACCAGACCTTCTCATCGGAAAGTCTGGTAGTATAATTAGGATAGCATCTTGTCAAGAGAAATGCAACCGACTTTGTTTAAGACGCAGGTTTCCTGTTTAAGACGCAAGTTTTTTCCTGCGGTTTTATGTTATACTAATATTGGATTATTGTGCAAAGGAGATGGCACGATGCAGATTGCGATTGTGGATGACAGAGCAGAGGACAGAGAAGAACTGTCTGCCTGCCTGGAAAATTATATGAAAAAGCATCAGCTGGAATATACGCTGACAGAATTTGAGGACGGAGAGAATTTTCTGAAAGCTGCCGCCCAGGTCAATTTTCAGCTTGTCTTTATGGACATCTATATGGAGAACATGGATGGAATGGAGGCCGCCAGAAGGCTGCGCCAGAAAAACAGGCTTTGTAAGATCGTTTTTCTGACCATTACAGAAGATTATGCCCGGATGGGGTACAGCCTGTCCGCCAGCTATTATCTGCTGAAGCCGCTTTCGCTCCATCAGGCAGATTTTGAAGAAGCGATGGAGCTGTGCCAGCTAAAACCGCCCTATGAAGTGATGACACTTTCGGTTATGGCTGACCGTCAAAAGCTGGAACTTCCCACAGAAAAGATTCTATACATAGATTATCAAAACCGTATGACACGGATTCATACGGCGGAACGCGTGATACCGGTAAGCGGAGGTTTTCAGGAGGTCACTGCCGCATTGCAGAAGGACAAGCGTTTTTTGCCCTGCTACCGGGGCATTTTAATCAACATGGATTACATCAGCCAGGTTGACAGTCAGACCTTCCGTTTGATAAACGGGGAGGAACTTCCGATTGCCCTCCGCAATGGAAAACAGCTGCGGGAAACCTACCGTCAATATGTTTTCTCTGGAATGGGGGGTATCATATGAGAATGAAGCAAATGCACAGGCGTATTCTGGAGGGCTGTCTGGCCTGTCTCCTCTGCTTCACCTGCAGTATCCCAGCATTTGCCGCCGAAACTGCAACCCCATCCAATGCCGATGAAAGAAGGGAGATTTTGCCGGATTTAGAAAGCGAAGCTCCGGGGACACTGGAGAGCAAAACCCCGGAAGCATCGGAAGAAGTATCCCTCGTCCTTGTCACAGAAATACAAAAGGAAGACGAACTGCTCTCCCTGCCAGATTTCACCCTGCCCCTTAGAACCACACCGTCTGATGATGACCTGGAGGAAATTTATCAGCTGGCCCTTCGGTATCAAACCGTCTGCGCCACTGTAACAGCAGGTGAAGAAATCCGGCAGGAAACATTTTCTGTCGCATGGGATTTTTCGGCCATTGACCAGACCACTCCAGGCGAATATACCGCAGCAGGCCGGATTGAACTGCCAGAGGGGTATGCCTTTGGTGAAGCTGTCTTGCAGGAGCTTCAGATTTCCGTCCGGGTGGAAGAAATGCCGCCTGCTGTCATTACCTCCATAGAGCAATGGTATCCTTATACGGACGCGTTTGCGGTTCAACAGGGCAGCGAAATCGAAACGCTGGAAAATTTGTTTGCCTTTTCCCCTTACTATCTGGAATGCTATGCGAAAAATGGAACCAGCTACACCGCTGTGGTGGAATGGGATTTTTCCGGTATTGATTTGAATACTGTGGGACTGTACTATGCAACAGGAAGGCTGACCGCACCGGAAAATACTGCGTTTGCAGAGGGAATTGCTTTCCCTGAAATCTCAATTCCTGTTTCTGTTCAGGCTCCGGGCAGACCGGACATTAACTGCTTTCTGTCTGCCAGAGGAAACCTTCATTTTCCCTGGGTCACACCGCCAGGGGGACTGGATGAGATCAGCGTATGGCTGTCCGAGAACAACGGTTCATGGAACCGTCTGGAAAGTGGCGTTTATGTGGGTCAGGAAATGCTCTCGATTGCTACCCGTCTGCTGGCACCGGGCAGCAGTTACCGCCTTCAGGTTGATTATGACGGCGGACAGACCGGCATCCTGTCCTTTACCTACGCAGATGAAATTGTCCTTGAAGGGTATCACGATGGCGACCGGGATGGAGGGGATGCAGGCGGAAATCCACCCGATACCATCATTCAGCCGCCTCCTGAAGATACCGACGATCAGGATGACGGTTTCGCAGACAGGCCCTCCACAAAGCCTCCAAAACCGCCTGCAACAAATGGCGGCAGAGTGGATTCCAACGATTCTGAAAGAACACCACCTGTCAGTGAAGAAAATGATCCTACGGATCATGAACCAACCCACAAGTCTTCCGAGCCATCCTGGGAGGAAAAGGATGATTCCATAGATATAGATAAAGACGATTTCCCATCGGAACAGGCAAACGGTAATACAGAGGAAGATGCGGATTCCAAAAGCCCTGATTTTTCAGAGTTCTTCGATGAAACCACCGACCGGATTTCCGGCACGCGCTTTTTGATGATGCTGCAAACAGGGGAGCAAAGAGCCGTCTTTTCCAAACAGGGAATCACCATCAGCATACCAAAAGACGCCTTGCCGGAGGGCATCCAAAACGAAGATCAGATTGAAGTCATCATCCAAAAGGATACGGACGGCGGTTTTTCTTTTTCGTTTTCCATCAATGGAACTGCGCTCAGCTCCCTGCCGGATGTTTCTGTCATGCTGCCCTATCCAAATGACCCGGCAGCCGGCACATTGTTCCTCTGTGATGAAAGCGGCGTGGAAGTTCCCATGACCGGCTATGACGATACGGCGAAAGCCGCTTCCTTTCAGATCAGCCATACAGGGACTTACACCATTGTGGGAAAGGAAGATACCGCTTCCCTGGCACAGGCCTCCGACACAGAGCACAGCTGGTCGCCCATATTCCTTTTGATTCCGGCCTGTCTGTTTCTTCTGTCTGCCGGTGTGTTTTTCCTAAAGAGGAGGCGAAAATAAGATGGTATCTTCTGCGGTAAAAAAATATGCTGCCTTATGTATGGTCTGCCTGTGCTCATCCCTGTTTTTTCTTGGCCTGTATCAGTTCAATAATAAATATAGCCAGAACTCAATCCAAGCGGCAAATGGGATTCTGGCGCTTTCTGAGGAAGAACTTCAAAAGTCACCGGTGCGCTTTCTGGTATCCGGCTGGGCATTTTATCCTGACGCGCTTTTGACCCCGGAAGAAATACAAGATGAAAGCCATTATATGCGCTACCTTTCCATTGGAGAGCAGACCAATTTCTCCAGCCCTGCAAACCCTTCTCCCTATGGCTGCGGGACTTATCAGATGACATTCTTTCTGCCGGAACGGAAGGAAACATATGCGCTGGAAATCCCGGAAGTGTTTTCTGCTTACAACCTTTATCTGGATCATGACCTGATCCTGCAAATGGGGGAACCTGCACAGGGGACACCATTGGTTCAAAACCGCATGGTCACTTTTCATGGCGGAAAACCGGTCACACTCACCATAGCGGTCAGCAACTATGACCATTTTTACGGAGGGATTGTTTATCCGCCTGCTTTCGGAACGATGCTGGCGGTCAATACAACCAGAGGAATCCGGTTTGCATTCTGCCTGTTTGGCTGTACAGTTACCTTTGTCTGTGCGCTGCTGTCCTTTTATTTCAGCCGCCGGATGAAACAGAAAAATACATTCCTGTTCGGACTGATCTGCCTTGCCATGTGCGGCCTGTCATCCTATCCTGTGCTTCATATGCTGGCTGCGGTTCCCGTATTCCCCTGGTACACGATTGAACTGTTCTGTATCTATCTGGTTACCTGGCTGATCGTAGTTCTGCAAAACCGGATATGCAGGCCGGGCTTCCTGCCTGCGGCCATCAGTAATGGAGTGGGCGCTGCCTTCCTGGTATATGCGTTTTTGTATGGCATGATGGCTTCCCATCTCTCCCTTGGAGCGATTCGTTTCTTCTCTGCATCGGTCTTTTGTTATAAGGCGGCATCTGCGCTCTATCTGCTTATCATCGCTGTGCTTGCCATTCACAGAGGAGAAAAACGGAGCAGGCCGATCTTCTATGCTGCGGCAGCCGCAACCTGCGCCTTTATATGGGATCGCCTTCTGCCGGTTTATGAGCCGGTTATCGGCGGTTGGTTTTTGGAATGGGGCAGCTTTTTCATAGCAGCAGCCATCGGTTATTCCCTCTGGCGCGATGTGATAGAAGGATATGGAAACAGCCTGATTTTCCAGGAAGAACGCAAGCAGGTCATCCGTCAGCTTTCTATGCAGACCGAATACAGCCGTCAGGTTTCTGAAGCAGCGGCAGAAAACAGAAGGCTGATCCACGACATCAAACACCATCTGCGTACCATAGACCGCATGGCCTCTGAACATGGACAGACGGAGATCTGCTCCTTCCTGTTACAGGTAGAGGAACAGGTTGCGGCATCATCGGGTCACTCCCATGTTGCGTTCTGCAAAAATCCCGTCGTAAATGCGCTGATTGAATACTACTACGGCATGGCGCAGACACAAGGGACAGAATTTCAGGTGCGGCTCGATCTTCCCGATCAGATGCCGCTTACCGATGTGGAACTGTGTACGGTGCTGGGCAATCTTTTGGACAATGCCGTTGAGGCGTGCAGCCGCCAAAAGCAAGGGGTGCGCCGCGTTTTCATTGCAGGCGAAACCAGAGGCAATATGTATTTTTTGAAGATTGAAAACACTTACGACGGTCTGGCCTTGCAGGAGGGAAAAACATTCCTCTCCCGAAAGGGTACATCTGCTGATCATGGAATCGGGCTTTCCTCTGTCCGAAAAATCATTGAAGGCCATGGCGGTGATCTCGATCTTGTTCCCGGTGAGGAATCCTTTCTTGCTGGAATTACAGTGGGTTTATAAACATTGCTCATACAAAAGGACACCATTACTTACATTTGCATAAGCAATGGTGTCCTCTCTATTTTCCAAGTTCTTCTTCCATAATATTCCTAATCGCTTTAATACCCGTAAAAGTCAATTTTATTCCACGATTATACATAGCCAGTACTTCATTCAGATTTTCAACAAGTACCTTATCCAACTTTTTATGTATCGTTACAGGCTGTTCCTGAATCGTATGAACATGGTCAAAATATTTTTCAATAACAGGAAATGTATTCTGTATCAAAAAAGCATTTTCTTTCCCTGCAAATAATCCAATCACTATCGTATTGCATTTACCATATCGTTTCTTTTTCTTTTCAACGATTTCCTTGTATTTCTCAGCTTG
>OJSD01003148.1_pt1 | contig 13991 bp, 8 predicted proteins | sample 1599391 | NCBI WGS metagenome assembly OJSD01 (sample SAMN04168656, study PRJEB22393) | human gut metagenome | biome: human gut microbiome; feature: stool | host: Homo sapiens | collected 2014-03-17 | reverse complement strand
TTCAGAACGACGATGCGAACCGTGCGCTGATGGGATCCAACATGCAGCGTCAGGCCGTACCGCTGATGATCACCGATGCTCCTGTAGTAGGAACCGGTATCGAAGCAAAAGCAGCCGTAGACTCCGGTGTCTGCGTCGTTGCAAAAAAAGCAGGAACCATTTCCTATTCCTGCTCCAACGAGATCCGCATGAACAATGATGACGGAACAAAAGATGTTTACCATCTGACCAAATTCATGCGAAGCAACCAGAGCAACTGCTACAACCAGAAACCGATCGTATTTAAAGGTGACCATGTAGAGGCCGGCGAAGTAATCGCAGACGGTCCGTCTACCTACCAGGGCGAGCTTGCTCTTGGTAAAAACCCGCTGATCGGATTTATGACCTGGGAAGGATATAACTACGAGGACGCCGTACTCTTAAGCGAGCGTCTGGTACAGGATGATGTTTACACTTCCATCCACATCGAGGAGTACGAGGCAGAGGCCCGTGACACCAAGCTTGGACCGGAAGAGATCACAAAAGACGTTCCGGGCGTCGGCGATGAAGCCTTAAAAGACCTGGACGAGCGTGGAATCATCCGCATCGGTGCAGAGGTACGTGCCGGTGATATTCTGGTCGGAAAAGTAACTCCGAAGGGAGAAACCGAGCTGACCGCAGAGGAGCGTCTGCTCCGTGCCATCTTTGGCGAGAAAGCAAGAGAAGTACGTGATACTTCCCTGAAAGTACCGCACGGTGAGTATGGTATCATCGTGGACGCCAAAGTATTTACCCGTGAAAACGGCGACGAACTTTCTCCTGGAGTAAACCAGGCAGTCCGCATCTACATCGCACAGAAGAGAAAAATCTCTGTCGGCGATAAGATGGCTGGTCGTCACGGAAACAAGGGTGTCGTTTCCCGTGTACTTCCGGTAGAGGATATGCCGTTCCTGCCGAACGGACGTCCGCTGGACATCGTGCTGAATCCTCTGGGTGTGCCGTCCCGTATGAACATCGGACAGGTGCTGGAGATCCACCTGAGCCTTGCAGCAGCAGCGCTTGGATTTAACGTATCCACCCCGATTTTCGACGGCGCAAACGAGAAAGATATTCAGGATACCCTGGAACTGGCAAACGATTATGTAAACATGGAATGGGATGCATTCTCCGAGAAATATAAAGATATTCTGCTTCCGGAAGTATATCAGTATCTGGAAGAGCATCTGGATCACAGAGAACTGTGGAAGGGTGTTGATATCGCAAGAGACGGTAAGGTACAGCTCCGCGACGGACGTACCGGTGAGCCGTTCGATGGAAGAACGACAATCGGACACATGCATTACCTGAAACTGCATCACCTGGTAGACGATAAGATTCATGCCCGTTCTACCGGCCCATACTCCCTCGTTACACAGCAGCCTCTGGGTGGTAAAGCTCAGTTCGGTGGACAGCGTTTCGGAGAGATGGAGGTTTGGGCTCTTGAGGCGTACGGTGCATCCTACACGCTGCAGGAGATCCTGACTGTGAAGTCTGACGATGTGGTTGGCCGTGTGAAGACATACGAAGCCATCATCAAGGGCGACAATATTCCGGAGCCTGGTATTCCGGAATCCTTCAAAGTATTGTTGAAAGAGCTGCAGTCCCTGGCACTCGATGTCCGCGTACTGCGTGATGACAATACCGAAGTTAAAATTATGGAATCAGTTGATTACGGTGATACCAACCTGAACCACATCATCGAGGGAGACCGTTACTCTGACAGAGAGGACGAGAGATTTGGTGACTATGGATTCTCCAAGAAAGAATTTGACGGAGAAGAAATGGTAGATGTGGAAGAGGATGAAGAAGAAGACGCTTATCTTGATCTGGATGAAAGTTCAGATGATGACATGTAACTTGTAGATCTTCGCTTTGCGAGGAAAGGGGTAATCAAATGCCAGAAACAGCAAAAAAAGAAAATTACCAGATGAGCTTTGATGCCATCAAAATAGGACTTGCCTCCCCGGAGAAAATCCGGGAGTGGTCCCATGGCGAGGTAAAAAAACCGGAGACCATCAACTACAGAACGCTGAAACCGGAAAAAGACGGTCTGTTCTGTGAAAGAATCTTCGGACCAAGCAAAGACTGGGAGTGCCATTGCGGTAAATATAAGAAAATTCGCTACAAAGGCGTAATCTGCGACCGATGCGGCGTAGAAGTAACAAAATCCAGTGTGCGCCGTGAGCGTATGGGACACATTGAGCTGGCAGCTCCGGTATCCCACATCTGGTATTTCAAAGGAATTCCGTCCCGTATGGGACTGATCCTGGATCTGTCTCCGAGAACTCTGGAAAAGGTTCTGTATTTCGCAAACTACATCGTTCTTGATGCAGGCGATACCAAATTACAGTACAAACAGGTTCTGACCGAGAAAGAATACCAGGATGCCAGAGAGGAGTTCGGAAACAGCTTCCGTGCAGGCATGGGTGCTGAGTCCATCAAAGAGCTTCTGATGGCAATCGATCTGGAAAAAGAGTCTGCTGAATTAAAGGCAGGTCTCAAAGATTCTACCGGACAGAAGAGAGCCCGCATCATCAAGAGACTTGAGGTTGTTGAGGCATTCCGTGAGTCCGGAAACCGTCCTGAGTGGATGATCCTCGATGCGGTTCCGGTTATTCCGCCGGATCTGCGTCCTATGGTACAGCTTGACGGAGGACGTTTTGCAACATCTGACCTGAATGACCTGTACCGCCGTATCATCAACCGTAACAACCGTCTGAAGAGACTGCTGGAGCTCGGTGCACCGGATATCATCGTGCGCAACGAGAAACGTATGCTCCAGGAGGCAGTTGATGCCCTGATCGACAACGGCCGCCGCGGCCGTCCGGTAACCGGTCCTGGAAACCGTCCTCTGAAATCTCTGTCCGACATGCTGAAAGGTAAATCCGGCCGTTTCCGTCAGAACCTTCTTGGTAAACGTGTTGACTACTCCGGCCGTTCTGTTATCGTCGTAGGACCGGAACTGAAGATTTACCAGTGCGGTCTGCCGAAAGAAATGGCAATCGAGCTGTTTAAACCGTTCGTTATGAAAGAGCTGGTTTCCAACGGCACTGCACATAACATCAAAAATGCAAAGAAAATGGTCGAGAAACTCGAGCCGCAGGTATGGGACGTTCTCGAGGACGTCATCAAAGAGCATCCGGTTATGCTGAACCGTGCCCCTACCCTGCATCGTCTGGGTATCCAGGCGTTCGAGCCGATTCTGGTAGAAGGTAAAGCGATTAAGCTGCACCCGCTGGTTTGTACCGCATTCAACGCCGACTTCGACGGTGACCAGATGGCTGTCCATCTGCCGCTGTCTGTAGAAGCGCAGGCAGAGTGCCGTTTCATGCTTCTTTCTCCGAACAACCTGCTGAAACCGTCCGATGGTGGTCCGGTAGCCGTTCCTTCCCAGGATATGGTTCTTGGTATCTACTATCTGACACAGGAGCGTCCGGGCGAGAAGGGCGAAGGAAGCTTCTTCCGCGATATGAACGAAGCCATCCTGGCATACGAGAACGGATACATTACCCTGCAGACCAAGATTACCATCCGCTGCGAAAAAGAGATGGAAGATGGTACTGTAATGCAGCAGAACGTAAGCTCCACACTCGGAAGATTCCTCTTCAATGAGATTCTGCCGCAGGATCTGGGATACGTAGACCGTACGGTTCCGGGTAACGAGCTTGCGCTTGAGGTTGATTTCCTCGTTGCAAAGAAACAGCTGAAACAGATTCTGGAAAAAGTCATCAATACACACGGAGCTACCAAAACCGCAGAGGTTCTGGACTATATCAAGGCAACCGGATATAAATACTCCACCCGTGCAGCCATGACCGTATCCATTTCCGATATGACCGTGCCGCCGCAGAAGCCGGAGATGCTCGCCGAAGCACAGGCAACGGTAGACAAGATTACAAGAAACTTCAAACGTGGTCTGATTACAGACGAAGAGCGTTACAAAGAGGTTGTAGATACCTGGAAGAAGACCGACGATGCGCTGACAAAAGCATTGCTCGACGGACTGGATAAATACAATAACATCTTCATGATGGCTGACTCCGGAGCCCGTGGTTCCGATAAGCAGATCAAACAGCTTGCCGGAATGCGAGGACTGATGGCTGATACAACCGGTCATACCATCGAGCTCCCGATCAAGTCAAACTTCCGTGAAGGTCTTGACGTACTGGAGTACTTCATGTCCGCTCATGGAGCTCGTAAAGGTCTTTCTGATACCGCTCTTCGTACAGCCGATTCCGGATACCTGACAAGACGACTTGTTGACGTATCCCAGGATCTGATCGTTCGTGAGGCGGACTGCTGTGAGAACAGAGCAGAGATCTCCGGTATGGTCGTTCGTGGATTCATGGACGGAAAAGAAGAGATCGAGAGCCTTCAGGAGCGTATCACAGGACGTTTCTCCTGTGAGACAGTTAAGAATAAAGACGGAGAAATCCTTGTTAAAGCAAACCACATGATCACACCGAAGCGTGCAGCCCGTATCATGAAAGAGGGCGTAAGCAACCAGACAGGCGGACCGATCGACAAACTGAAGATCCGTACCATCCTTTCCTGTAAGTGCAAGGTTGGTGTCTGCGCAAAATGTTATGGTGCGAACATGGCTACCGGTGAGCCGGTACAGGTTGGTGAGTCTGTTGGTATCATCGCAGCACAGTCTATCGGTGAGCCAGGTACACAGCTGACCATGCGTACTTTCCATACCGGTGGTGTTGCCGGTGGAGATATCACACAGGGTCTTCCTCGTGTCGAGGAGCTTTTCGAGGCAAGAAAGCCGAAAGGACTTGCCATCATCACCGAAATCGCCGGTGTTGCACAGATCAAAGACACCAAGAAGAAACGCGAAATCGTTGTTACCAATCCGGAAGACGGCGTATCCAAGACATACCTGATCCCTTACGGATCCCGTATTAAGATCGCAGACGGAACAGTTCTGGAAGCCGGAGACGAGCTGACCGAGGGTTCTGTCAACCCGCATGATATCCTGAAGATCAAAGGTGTACGTGCCGTTCAGGATTACATGATCCGCGAGGTACAGCGAGTTTACCGTCTGCAGGGTGTAGAAATCAACGATAAGCATATCGAGGTTATCGTTCGCCAGATGCTGAAGAAGATCCGCATCGAGGAAAACGGAGATACCGAATTCCTTCCGGGCGACATGGTAGACTTCCTGGATTACGACGAGACCAACAAAGCTCTGATCGCAGAAGGCAAAGAGCCGGCAGAAGGAAAACAGGTACTGCTTGGTATCACCAAAGCATCCCTGGCATCCGATTCCTTCCTGTCCGCAGCATCCTTCCAGGAGACCACCAAGGTTCTGACCGACGCTGCTATCAAGGGTAAGGTTGACCATCTGGTAGGCCTGAAAGAGAACGTTATCATCGGTAAACCGATCCCGGCCGGTACCGGTATGAAGTGCTACAGCAACATTCATCTGAATACCGACAGCATGATCGAGGAAGAAGAGGACGAGGATCTGATTCTGACCGAAGATCTTGAGGACGATGCTCCGGCAGCTCCGATGGCAGAAGCTCCGGTTGAAGAGCCGTCAGCTGAAGAGGAAGAGCCGATGCTCGACTTCGACTTTGAGGAAATGATTCCGTCAAAGGATGATACCGAGGAGTAAACCCTTCAACAAATAATAGCAAGGATTCTCCCACCTCTATAGGTGGTGAGATGAATTGCAAATAAGAAAGTTAACGGCAGTGGCGGGCGGAGAGAAATCGGTATCCCCCACTGACATGAGGCAAACCACAGTCAGCATTCTGCTGACATGTCAGACTCTGTGAAATTACCGACTGTGGATTGAAACAAGGTTAAAAAATAAATATGTCATTTGTGAAAAGCAGAGAATTTTCGGTTCGCCGGGGTCTCTGCTTTCCTTGTGTTTTCGGGAGCATTTTGTTACAATGGAGACAGAAAAGAGGGAAGCCTATGTGGATAAAAAAATTACCTGGCATCGTGGCAAATGCGGCGGTACTGATTCTGGATATATTTGTGATTCTGATGATTGCAGCGCTGTTTCTCCACCAGCAAACGGCGGGAGAGCGTGTGAAAGAGACGATTACGCGTTTTTCCACGACATCGGAGGAGTATTATTCCGAGGGAGAGGCATACAGCCAGAAGAGCGACCGGGTGCATACGTATGCGGTGAAAGAACAGTCTAAATAAGAGGAAAAGATGAGGTAAACTATGCTCCAGAAGTGGAAAAGAAAAGGAAAAAGATTCCGCCATGTGGAAAAAGACGGAGAAGAGACGACGGAGCTTTCTGTGAAAATACAGGCGGCAAAATTTCGTGATCTGCCGATGAGTCTGCGGATTCTGATCGTGAATCTCAGTCTGTTTCTGATTCTGTGCGCCGTATTTTTTATGGCAGGCGCGTATCTGTATGCGCCGCAGGCGGCAGGACGGAATTACGTGGAAGCATGCCTGGCAGGAGACTGGAACAGTGCATACGATGTATGCCAGTTCCCGGACAGCACGTTTCTGTCGCGGAAGAACTACGTCAATGCAATGACCTGGAAAGCAAAACAGGACGGCACTGACGGGCAGGAAACACCGGAGATCAAGAGCTTTTTCATGCGCAGAAAACAGAATCTTGAGACCGGGGAAAACAGGATTTATACTGTGCGGTACACGTTAAAAGGCATGAGCGACTCGCAGGAAGAAACATTGGAGATCGCCGTCGGGGATACCGTAAAATGGAACTTCAAAGAGTGGTACGTTGTGCCGAAAGACAGCTGCGTGACGGATGTCGAAATCACCGTCCCGGCGGATGCCTCGTTCTATCTGGACGGCGTGCAGGTCGGGAAAAAGTATTTAAAAGAGACAGCAGATAACGTCAGCATCTACAAAATCCCGTATCTCTTCCTCGGCGGCCACACCATTGAACTGACCGAAAAACAGAAAGACCCATACCGCGAGATCGTCCTCGTGCAGGACAACAGCAGCATGGAATTCCTGCCGGATTTAAAACTCAACGATTCCACCGGCAAAACCATCGCCGACCGCGCAGAAGAGTCCCTGGACAAGGTATTCACAGCCGCAGCCGCCGGAAAATCCTTCAGCACCATCAAAAATGAATTTTCCGCCGACACCGCCGTACAGAAAACCGCCAAAGAACAGTACCAGCAGCTCTGCGATGCCTACCTGAACAGCGACACCAACACCGGAATCACCAGCATCACCGTGAGCAGCGTCTCCACAACCGTAACCAACGAATCCAACCAGATGAAGATCGAAACCAACGTGACCGCTGCGATCGAGCGACGAACCCGTTTCCTCCATTTCTTCCGCAAAACCAAAATAGAGACCGTCACCTGGAAACTCGAGTCCGTTGTGACGCTGGAAAACGAAAAATGGGTGATGGGCAGCGATTTCCTGACTAAAATAGGACATGAGGCATAAGGTGTTTGCTTCCGTTGTTCTGGCAACGTTAAAACTTTGCAGTTACTCTTAAGCAGAGAGGATAATCAGGCTGGACAGGTGAAAGACCTGTGATTTGGTGGCAAAGCACCAGAAAGAAACCAGGTTTTTTAAAAGAGAGTGACAAAGAGTGATTTTGTATCCGCTTTTACCATGGGTGCAGAGTCACTCTTTTTTTGTGACAAGATGTTAAGAAACGATAAACATTAATTTACCAGAAGTGGAAAAATGTAAGAATTTGTGCCTTGCATCTTAGGTCAGATCACGTTATGATAGTAAGTAGAAAAATGTCGAAAAACGTTTGTGTTACGATGGAAGAAAGTTCCGCAAAGGGGCGGGACGATGGAGTATAAACAGATCATATGGAAAGAAAATCATTGAAACAGAGAAGAAAGCAGATGCGCCGCAGACAGATGATGCAGAAAGTATCACGGATTTCCCTGTGTGTGGTAATCGGCCTTCTTTTTCTTGCGCTTATCTGGAAATTTGCGGGAGCGCAGCTTGCGAAAAAAGGAATTGTACTGAGTAATGACACAGCCGCAAAGACGGTGAGCGAGACGGCGCCGGAGGCGGAGGACGGATCGGGAAATGCGGGAATTAAGAAGCTTGCGGAGACCACGCCGCCGAATGAGACGCCGGGATGGCAGTACAGCTCGTCGGGCTGGTGGTACGCAACGGATGCCACAACGTACTACGTCAACGGCTGGGCAGATATCGACGGAAACCAGTACCATTTTGATTCCAATGGTTACATGGCGACCGGCTGGAAAGCGATCGGCGGAAAAGGCTGTTACTTTGATGACCAGGGTGTTTACCAGCCAGACCGCAACGGCTCGATGATGGTAGCCCTGACCTTTGATGACGGCCCAGGCGTCTATACCAGCACGCTTCTCGATACGCTGGAGCAGTACGGGGCACAGGCGACGTTCTTTATGCTCGGCAGCAATGTGGAAAAATACGGTGCAGATGTGATCCCGCGCATGGCGGCGATCGGCTGTGAGCTTGGAAACCACTCCTATGCGCATCCGAATATGAAAGAACTGAGCACCGACGACGGCCTTGCCCAGTTCCAGATGACGGATGATCTGATCGCCCAGTACAACAACGGACAGGGTGCAACTGTCATCCGTTTCCCGTATGGAAACAGCACCGATGAACTGCTCGCATCTATCGGCCGCCCGAGCATCATGTGGGATGTCGATACCCTGGACTGGCAGACAAAAAATGTACAGGCAAACATCAGCGCCGTTCTCGACAGTGTAAGCCCGGGAGACATTATCCTGATGCATGATATCCACGAGACGACCGTAGAATCGTGTGCAACGATCGTGCCGGAGCTGATCAACCGCGGGTATGAGCTTGTCACGATTCATACTCTTGCAGCGGCAAACGGCGTGGATCTTGCAGCGGGAGAGACGTATTACGGCTTCCATGGCGGAACGACAAACGAATAGAAAACAGAATAGAAAAACGACAAAGAACCGCCGGTTTACTCTCAAATCAAGAGTGAACCGGCGGTTCTTATGTCATTTTATGAAAATTTATTTCATTGCCGCTCTCTTACGAAGTCTGGAATCCAGCTCTTTCTTACGGATACGTAAGGAAACCGGAGTAACCTCAAGAAGCTCGTCCTTGTCGATGAAGTCCAGAGCCTGCTCCAGGGAAAGGATTCTCGGCGGAGTCAGACGCAGTGCCTCGTCGGAAGAAGAAGTACGGGTGTTGGTCAGGTGCTTCGTCTTGCAGACGTTCAGCTCGATATCCTCGGCCTTACCGTTCTGTCCGATAACCATACCGGCGTAAACCTTCTCGCCAGGTCCGATGAACAGAGTACCGCGCTCCTGTGCGGAGTACAGACCGTAGGTAACGGACTCGCCTGCCTCGAAAGCAATCAGGGAACCCTGTTTGCGGTATTCAATGTCGCCCTTGTACGGTGCGTAATCTTCAAACTCGGTGTTCAGGATACCAGTTCCTTTGGTGGAGGTCATGAAGATTCCACGGAAACCAATCAGGCCTCGTGCCGGGATTTCGAACTCCAGACGGGTGGAACCATCGCTTGCGCGGCTCATGCCGTGAAGCTCGCCTTTACGCTCGCTGAGGAGCTGGATGACAGTACCGGAGAACTCGTCCGGAACGTCAACGTATGCGATTTCCATTGGCTCGAGTTTGCGTCCGCGCTCGTCCTCTTTGTAGATAACCTCTGCCTTACTTACTGCGAACTCATATCCCTCACGGCGCATGTTTTCGATCAGGACGGACAGATGCAGCTCACCACGGCCGGAAACCTTGAAGCAGTCTGCGGAATCAGTCTCCTCGACGCGGAGAGAAACGTCAGTGTTCAGCTCACGCATCAGACGGTCACGCAGGTGGCGGGAAGTTACGTATTTACCTTCTTTACCGGCCAGCGGGCTGTCGTTTACGATGAAGTTCATGGAAATAGTCGGCTCGGAGATTTTCTGGAACGGGATGGAAACCGGGTTGTCCAGATCGCCGCAGAGAGTATCTCCGATGTGGATATCCGGGATACCGGAAACAGCAACGATAGAACCGATGCCTGCCTCAGTAACCTCTACTTTTTTCAGTCCGTCAAATTCATACAGTTTGCTGACCTTTACTTTTTTCTTCTTGGTCAGATCGTGGTGGTTGACCAGCATAACGTCCTGGTTCACGCGGATCGTTCCGTTTTCAACTTTGCCGACACCGATACGTCCAACGTATTCGTTGTAGTCGATGGTACTGATCAGAAGCTGTGTGCCAGCTTCCGGATCGCCGGTCGGAGCCGGGATGTATTTCAGAATGGTCTCGAACAGAGGTGTCATATCCTTCGGGGTGTCGTTCAGATCGAGTACGGCATGACCCAGCTTTGCGGATGCGTACAGGAACGGACAGTCAAGCTGCTCGTCGGATGCGTCGAGATCCATCAGAAGCTCAAGCACTTCGTCGATGACTTCGTCCGGGCGTGCCTCCGGGCGGTCGATTTTGTTGATGCAGACGATAACGGAAAGATTCAGCTCAAGTGCTTTTTTCAGCACGAATTTGGTCTGCGGCATAGCGCCCTCGAATGCGTCTACAACCAGAATAACGCCGTCTACCATTTTCAGAACTCGCTCAACCTCGCCGCCGAAGTCCGCATGGCCTGGGGTGTCGATGATGTTGATTTTCGTTCCTTTGTAGTAAACTGCTGTATTTTTGGAAAGAATGGTGATTCCACGCTCACGCTCGATATCGTTCGAGTCCATGACACGTTCCTGAACCTCCTGATTGGCACGGAAAACGCCGCTCTGTTTCAGAAGCTCGTCTACCAGTGTAGTTTTACCATGATCGACATGGGCGATGATGGCAACGTTTCTTACATCTTCTCTCGTTGTTTTCATTTCTTCATTCCTCTTCCTATGGGTTGACCCTGCCGGGTTCAATTTTTCAAAATTTCAAGCCGGCCGGGAATGTTTATCACAGCACAAAGGCAGGTGCCTTGCCGTTTTGTCTCTGCTGGATGCCTGCCTATCTGAACTATTATAGCACAGAACAGAGAAAAAAAACAGGGAAGATGTGACATTTTTTGTATTGCAATGGTAGAAAATACGAAGCATGTGGTGCGGTTTTTACAGAAACATATACAAAAAATTGGGCAGAATGCTGATTTGAATAGAAATAAAAAAATCTGGAAAAAAGTGGTTCTGAAAAAGAAATGTGGTTCATACATTAGGATTATAGATCAGCAAAGTACCGATCAGAAATCAATATTCAGAAAGAAAAGACAAAGGAAGGGGATTTTCATTATGGCAGACAAGATGATTGAAAACAATCAGGTGGTTATCATGGGAGAGATTGTCTCCCCGTTTACATTCAGCCATCAGGTATTCGGAGAGGGCTTTTACCTCGTCGATGTGATGGTCAAGCGGTTGAGTGAATCGCAGGACATCATTCCGGTGATGGTCTCCGAGCGGCTGGTGGACGTATCACAGGATTACCAGGGTGAGTGGATCTGCATCAGCGGTCAGTTTCGGTCCTACAACCGCCACGAGGAGAAGAAGAACCGTCTGGTACTCTCCGTATTTGCGCGGGAATTAAGCTTCGTGGAGGAAGAGGACGATTCCGTCAAATCCAACCAGATTTACCTCGATGGATACATATGTAAACCGCCGGTCTACCGGAAAACACCTCTGGGAAGAGAGATCGCCGACCTTCTGATCGCGGTCAACCGTCCGTATGGAAAATCAGATTATATCCCGTGCATCTGCTGGGGACGGAATGCGCGGTATGCCTCTGCGTTTGCCGTGGGCGGCCACGTTCTCATCTGGGGACGGATCCAGAGCCGGGAATATATGAAGCGGCTGAGCGAGACGGAAATGGAAAAGCGGACCGCGTATGAGGTTTCGGTGAGCAAGCTGGAATATAGTGAGAGTTAAAGCGCGATCCGCTGTTGACAAGAAAATTTAATGATGCTATAGTAAAAGCAGAACTGAAGTGGATAGAGGTCGCATTACTTCAAGAGTACCTTTTCGGATGCCTCAGCAGCAAAAGAAGAAGAGGAAAAGGGAAGAATGCCGAAGGACATCCGGCGCTGAACCGGTATGCTCCTGGGCGCAGGTTGAAAAAATCTGCGACTGTCATCGAGAGATGGAGAGCTATCTGATCATAGATACTGCGTATGTGTGAATTTGGAGGCGATCTTATCTGGGATGAGGCGCCTCTTTTTTAAACGGAAAGTGAAATTTTCCGTGGGAGATAAGCTCCGGCGACTGATTTCTTATGGTTTTATCTGACACAACATACAGGAGGAAAAGAGAATGTCTATTTTTAAAGGTGCAGCTGTTGCAATTATCACACCGATGACCGAAACACAGGAAGTGAATTACGAAAAACTCGGAGAACTGATTGAGGAGCAGATCGCCGGCGGAACCGACGCCATCGTTATCTGCGGAACCACCGGTGAGGCTTCGACCCTGTCCCATGAGGAGCATCTGGATGCCATCAAATATACCGTGGAAAAAGTAAATCACAGAATCCCGGTAATTGCAGGAACCGGCTCCAACAGCACGGAGACAGCAATTTATCTGTCTCAGGAAGCAGAAAAATACGGCGTGGACGGACTTCTTCTCGTTTCTCCGTATTACAATAAAGCAACACAGAAGGGCCTGATTGCACACTTTACCGCAATCGCAGACAGCGTCAAAGTGCCGGTCATCCTTTACAACATTCAGGGCAGAACCGGCGTAAACATTGCACCGGAAACGATCGTCTATCTGTTCAACAACGTTGAGAATATCGTTGCAGTCAAAGAGGCTTCCGGAAACATTTCCCAGGTCGCAAAAATTATGCAGCTGACCGATGGAAAGATCGATCTGTACTCCGGAAACGACGATCAGGTTGTGCCGATCCTTTCCCTTGGCGGAAGCGGTGTAATCTCCGTTCTTTCCAACGTAGCACCGCGCAAGACCCACGACATGGTACAGAAATTCCTCGACGGCGATGTGGCCGGATCCAGAGAAATCCAGCTGAGAGCACTGCCGCTCATCGATGCGCTGTTCTGCGAAGTAAACCCGATTCCGGTAAAAGCAGCGCTGAACCTGATGGGCAAAGAGGTTGGCCCGCTTCGTCTGCCGCTGACCGAGATGGAGCCGCAGAACCAGGAGCGCCTGGCAAAGGCTATGAAAGATTTTGGAATCAAACTGGCTTAAGTTAAGAATACACGAAGTAAAGAAGGAAAAAGACAATGGTTAAAATTATTATGCATGGCTGCAACGGCCATATGGGACAGGTCATCACCGGCCTGGTAAAAGAAGATGCAAATGCAGAAATCATAGCCGGAATCGATATGAACGACAACGGCCAGAACGATTATCCGGTATTCAAAAGCCTGGCAGAATGCGATGTTCCGGCAGACGTAGTCGTTGACTTTTCTTCCTACAAGGCAGCCGACGCACTGCTCGATGCCTGCAAGGAGAAAAAACTTCCACTCGTCCTCTGCACCACAGGCCTCACCGAGGATCAGCTCAAAAAAGTGCAGGAGACCAGCAAAGAAATCCCGGTTCTCCGCTCTGCAAATATGTCCCTTGGTGTGAATACGCTGATGAAACTGGTACAGGCAGCTGCAAAAGTGCTTGCCGAAGCAGGCTTTGATATGGAGATCGTGGAGAAACACCACAAACTGAAATGCGACGCTCCAAGCGGAACCGCCATCGCCCTGGCTGACAGCCTGAATGAGGCAATGGACAACCAGTACCACTATGTTTATGACAGAAGCCAGCGCCACGAGCAGCGTGATCCGAAGGAAATCGGAATCTCTGCCGTACGCGGCGGCACGATCGTCGGAGATCACGATGTCATCTTCGCAGGACCGGACGAGGTTGTTATCCTTTCCCACAGGGCATATTCCAAAGGAGTTTTCGGAAAAGGAGCTGTAGAGGCTGCAAAATTCCTGGCTGGAAAACCGGCTGGCATGTATGACATGCAGGATGTCATTGCTGCGAAATAAGGCAGAAACAGGGAAAAAGTGAATGAAAAGTCTAATCCCCCAGCTATGCTGGGGAGAATAGAGTAGTCGGAAGTGG
>OJSD01003125.1_pt1 | contig 14096 bp, 10 predicted proteins | sample 1599391 | NCBI WGS metagenome assembly OJSD01 (sample SAMN04168656, study PRJEB22393) | human gut metagenome | biome: human gut microbiome; feature: stool | host: Homo sapiens | collected 2014-03-17 | reverse complement strand
TGAACTCCAGTCACAGTTCCGTATCTCGTATGCCGTCTTCTGCTTGAAAAAAAAATAGCGGATTATGGTATTAATTATAAAAATTGGAATGATGAAAAAAAGCTGGTTGTTGTATTTTATGGGCTTGATAGCTCTTTGCGGGTGTAGTCGTATGATCACGAAAGAATCGGAAGAGAAGGAAATTTGTTTTCAAGTGGATATTCTCAAGATGCAAGAAGCCGAGATAGGGTCGAGGGCGGGACTTAATGTAGGGGATAAGGTGGGGTTGTATATCGTGGAACAGGAAGGGGAAGAGCTTTGTTTGCCAGCAAACGAGGATTTTTACCTGATGAATAGTGAGGCGGATGGTAGTTTGAGTTTTGCAGACGGAGAGAAACACGTGTACCCGGACAACCCGATAAATATATATGGATTTTATTGTAAAGGGATGGAGAGCGTCCCAGCGGATCTTTTGGCTGTTCCGGTTTCCATACCCAACGTTCAGGAGACAGAGGAAGCTTTGTTGTCTTCTGATTTCCTTTACGTGAAATCGGAAGAACGTTATCGGGGGGTGGAAAAAGTTATTACATTGAATTTTTGCCATCAGTTTGCTAAAATGAAATTTCATTTCAAAACGGATACCCCGGAGACGGTTGATCTGAATAAAATAACGGACTTTAAAGTTGTAAATGTTATTCAGGAGGGAAATTTCAATATTGCCACGGGTGAATTGACGTTAGGTAATGCCGTTGACGATATAGAGGCACGGGTGGCAGAAGATTTTGAAGTAATTGTTTTGCCTCAAAAAATTGAGGGGAATAGGGTTTTGTTTCATTTCTTGCTGGGCGGGGAGGAAAAGTCATACACTGTCCCGAATGAAGGGATGTCATTGGAGAAGGGGAAATTATATAAGTGTAATATTTTAGTAAATCGATATCCGGGGGTGGGAGATAAGGATGTGGTGGTTAGCATTCAGGTTGAAGATTGGGACGAGTCGGAGCCACCAATTGATGTCGTGATTGAAGATGGGCAGAACGTGGTGGTAACGTTAACGGATGTTTCAAATGGGGTGGTGGTTGATCGGGCGGATTTGTATTTGTCTTCTGAACATTACGACCGAGAAGTGCGGAATGTTCCCGTGGCGAATAATAAGATGGAATTTGTGTTTCCACGAGAGATTGAAGGTGGAACTTTACGATTAAATAAAGCTCACTTCCATACAGTGACGGGAGATGAGTTTGATTATTATTTTAAAGATAAGGAGTTGCTAGGGGATGATTGGGATGAGTTGTCTTTGGTGGCCCCGAAGGTCGGGGATGCTTGGGGTGATGGGGTGATTTTTGCGGTGGGGAAAGTGACGGGATATGATGAAAATACATCTTCCTTTATGACTGACATTACGGGAATTAATGCTTACAGGGGACGAGAGGTGTCAAGTAAATCGCTTGGAAGCATAGAATGGTGTAGTGATAAAGCAAAAGGGGCAAGTTCTCTTATTGGTGTGGTGAATTATAATGATGGCAAAAGTAATTTGATTGCATTAGAAAGTTTTATCAAGAAAAATGATGATAAATTAGACAATTATCCGGCATTCAAAGCTTGTCAAGATTTGGGAAGTGGATGGTATCTACCGGCATTGAATGAAATAAAATGGATCCTTTTACATCGAGATCAATTAAATGTGATTATTGAAAGAGAACAGGGAGATTTGATAGAAGCAATCGTGCATGGAAGTTCGACGGAAGAGAAAAAGGAGGGTACCTCTTCGAAATATTATTATGCTTCCATGGCTGATGGAATAAGCAATACGGGATATTCAAAAGTTGGGAGCTCGGAAGTCCGAGCCGTTCGTGCCTACTGATGAAACTTCTCGTGATGGATTGACGTAATGCTTTAAGATGAACTTGAGTATCAATATGGATACGTCATAATGTTGATGGGAAACGCTTTATCTTCGTGATGAGGGGTATACGGCGGAGAGAAGATTGATGTTTCGTCATCGATTGCAGGCCTCTCCGTGAATTTAGGCTATACGCGTAAGGATTTGAAAGGAAGAAGCGGAATAAAACCCGCAAACCTTTTAAATTAAAGATTATAACTTTATATTTGCAAAAAAATTAAAACACATAACCATGATAATGCATAAAGTTACAACTTTAAATCAATTTATTATTGAACGGCAAGCCGAGATTCCCGGGGCTACCGGAGAATTTTCACGACTTTTGCACCACATAGGTATCGCTGCCAAAAAGGTTCACCGGGAGGTTAATAAGGCTGGTTTGGTAGATATACTTGGAAAGGTGGGTTCAATCAACGTGCAAGGAGAGGACCAACAGAAGTTGGATGTCTATGCCGACAAAACTTTTATGGATGAGTTGAGGGCGAGTGGCGAGTGTTGTGGGGTGGCTACTGAAGAAAATCAGGACATCGTGGTTTTCGAGGAAGGATTAAGTAAGGACGGGAAGTACATCATTTGTATGGACCCACTGGATGGATCGTCAAATATAGACGTGAATGTTTCCGTGGGTACGATCTTCTCTATTTATAAACGTATTTCTCCTATCGGGGAACCGCTCGTGATGGACGATTTCTTCCAGCCCGGAACGGAACAGGTGGCTGCCGGTTATGTGATTTACGGGTCATCAACCATGTTAGTGTATACTTCCGGTAACGGGGTGAATGGTTTCACGCTGGATACTTCTATCGGGGAGTTCTGTTTGTCTCACCCGAATATGCAAACACCGGAAAGCGGAAAGATATATTCTATCAACGAGGGTAATTACGTGAATTTCCCCGTGGGTGTGAAAAAATTTATCAAGTATTGTCAGGAGAAAGATGAGGCAACGAACCGGCCGTACACGTCCCGTTATATCGGGTCTTTGGTAGCCGATTTTCACCGGAATATGTTGAAAGGTGGGGTGTTCTTATATCCGCAGACAAGTTCTCACCCGACAGGAAAGTTGAGATTGTTGTACGAGTGTAACCCGATGGCGTTTATCGCCGAACAATCCGGAGGGTTGGCCACGGACGGGGAGCAACGAATCTTGGAGATAAAGCCGGAGGCTCTCCATCAACGGGTGCCGTTGTACACGGGTTCGAAGAAGATGGTACAGAAAGTACAGGAGTTTCTGACATTCTTCAATAATATCTAGGAATAAAAAACTTCAAATGGATGATTGTAACAGCGATCATCCATTTGAAATTAAAGAGGAAGTTAAAAATAAATCGAAATATATGATAGCAAAACAATTAATTGAGCCAAAGAGCATTGTGGTTGTGGGTGGTTCTGACGACATTCATAAACCCGGGGGTACCGTGTTGCGGAATTTGCAAGACGGGAACTTCAAAGGTTCGCTTTACGTGGTGAACCCGAAGATGGATGAAGTGCAGGGAATTAAAGCGTATCGTGACGTGAAGGATCTTCCGGAGGTGGATTGCGCTATTTTAGCGATTGCCGCTAAATTCTGCCCGTCAACCGTGGAAGTGCTTGCTAAACAGAAGAACGCGAAAGCATTTATTATCCTTTCTGCCGGGTTCCACGAAGAGAACGAGGAGGGAGCCAAGTTGGAGCGCCAGATTGTGGAGACGATTAATTCGGTAGGTGGATCATTAATCGGACCGAACTGTATCGGTGTCTTGACAAACCATTACAGTGGGGTGTTCACGAGCCCGATCCCGGAACTGAACCCGCAAGGGGTGGATTTGATTTCCGGTTCTGGTGCAACGGCATTGTTTATCATGGACTCCGGGATGCAAAAAGGAATTAAATTCAATAGCATGTATTCCGTGGGTAATTCAGCTCAATTAGGTGTAGAGGAGATTTTGGAATACATGGACGAGTCGTTTGATCCGAAGACGAGTTCTCGTGTGAAATTATTATACGTGGAGAGCATCGAAAAGCCGGAGAAGCTGTTGAAGCACGCGTCTTCTTTGATTCGCAAGGGATGCCGGATCGCTGCCGTTAAGTCAGGAGGTTCTGCAGCCGGAAGTCGTGCCGCTTCTTCTCACACGGGAGCTTTAGCCAGTTCGGATGTTGCCGTGGAGGCTTTGTTCCGCAAGGCTGGTATCGTGCGTTGTAACGGGCGTGACGAGTTGATGACGGTTGCAGGAATTTTCATGCACCCGGAGATGAAAGGTCGTAACATGGCTGTCGTGACTCATGCCGGTGGACCTGCCGTTATGTTGACGGATGCTCTTTCTAACGGTGGAATGGATGTTCCGCATATTGAAGGCGAGAAAGCGCAGGAGTTATTGACGAAATTGTTTGCCGGGTCGTCCGTGGGTAACCCGATCGACTTCTTGGCAACGGGTACGGCTGAACAATTAGGATATATTCTGGATGCTTGTGATCAGGATTTTGACAATATTGACGGGATGGCGGTTATTTTCGGTAGCCCCGGTTTGTTCCCCGTGTTCGACGTGTACAGGGTACTTGACGAGAAGATGAAGACGAGCAAGAAGCCGATTTTCCCGATTTTCCCTTCTTCCAAGATCGTGAAGGACGAGATTGCGGAGTTCGTGTCTAAAGGTCGTGTTTATTTCCCGGATGAGGTGTTGTTTGGAAATGCCTTGTGCAAGATTTACAAGACTCCAGCCCCGCAACCGGAACATTTTGAAATGCCGGATATGGACGTGAAGAAGATCCGTGAGGTGGTGGATAACGCGCAAAACGGTTATTTGTCTCCGGACGAGATTCATACTTTGTTGGATGCTGCCGGGGTAGCGAGAGCTAAAGAGGGAGTTTCTGATAACGAGGAGGAGATTGTTAAGATGGCAAAAGAGATCGGGTTCCCGCTGGTGATGAAAGTTGTTGGACCGATCCACAAATCGGATGTTGGTGGAGTCGTGTTGAATGTGAGCGACGAGGAGACTGTTCGTCGTGAGTTCAAGCGGATGATGCAGATCAAGGATACGTACGCGATCATGCTGGCTCAACAGTTGAGCGGAACGCAAGTGTTTATCGGTGCTAAACGAGATGATAAGTTCGGTCACATGGTACTTTGCGGGTTGGGAGGTATCTTTATCGAGGTGTTGAAAGACGTGAAGGCCGGATTGGCCCCGATGTCTAAAGACGAGGCTCATGGCATGATTAAAGAGTTGAAATCTTACAAGATTATACAAGGTGTTCGCGGACAGGAACCCGTGAACGAGGATAAGTTTGCCGAGGCCGTGATGAGAATCTCTGCTTTGGTGAAGGTTGCCCCGGAAATCTTCGAGATGGACTTGAACCCGTTGTTGGGGAATAAAGATAACGTGGTGGCTGTAGACGCTCGTATCCGTATCGAGAAATAGGAATTTCTCATGCGAGCTTGGAAAAATTATAGTAAGGAAGAGAGAAAAATGATCATTATAATAGGAGTATTGCTGCTGGCAATACTCCTAAGTTTTGGTCGTATCAGTAGCGGTTGGAAAAAAGGATTTGATTTCTTCTATTCCTCTCCCAAGGAGGAAGTGAATAAGGACGCCCGGTGAACCAAAGTCCGGAGAACGGGAACACGGATGCGTCGAGCGAGAGTACAGAAAAATAATGTTTAAAATTCCCCGGGAGGGTGTGGTTTTCCGGGAAACGGGTAAAGTATGTGTGATGAAAAAAAGTGATTTTATTGTTATCGGGTGTGTTATTGTATGCCTGTTGCCTTTCTTCGTGTCTGATGCCGTGTATTCTTTTTATAAAACATTTAATGCCGAGCATGGTATGATTATGAGCTTTTTGAAGTTCGCAATCTTGTCAACACTAGGGGAATGTATCGGGTTGAGGATCAGTGCCGGAGTGTATAACCGGAGTGGTTTCGGGATCTGGCCCCGTGCTATCGTGTGGGGTGTGCTGGGAATGGGTATCAGTATGGCAATGACGATTTTCTCAAGCGGGGTTCCGGTCTTTCTGAAGACGATGGGTATGGAAAATGCTGTTACGGTGATGGGGGAGAGTTTATCGTGGGATAAGGTGTTCGTGGCCTTCTGTATTTCCGTGGCACAGAACACGATTTTCGCTCCTGTTTTTATGACGTTGCATAAGATCACGGATACGCATATACTGAGTCATGGTGGGACGTTATCCGGTTTCTTTACCCCGATCAAGATGGGGGAGATCATGGCAAATTTGAATTGGCGGGTACAGTGGAATTTCGTTTTCAAGAAGACGATTCCTTTTTTCTGGTTCCCGGCTCACACGATCACCTTCTTGTTGCCGGGTGATATGCGGGTTTTGTTTGCAGCCCTGCTGGGGGTTGTCCTAGGAGTTTTGTTAGCAATTGCCACGCATAAAAAATAGACGTCTATAACTTTTCGTCTTTCTTACCGTATAGTTTATAGTTGATAATAATGGTTTAATCACTATAAACTATATTTTTATGGATAAAAATAAGATTGAACAAAAGAAACCGGGTTCGAATCAAAAGGGCGTGGAGGAGGATAGTCCTTTACGTTTGACGGCCGATCTGGAAGGCAACTATCTGTTGGATGAGCGGACGAGCGAGATGAAGTGGTTGGGGATTTTTTATTCTCCTGCCGGGGGAAGTGTTCACCGGGTAGCCAAGATACTGAAGAAGAAGATCGGAGCGGATAAGGTGGATATGTTTTGCGTGAGTGATGTTCAGGCGGATCGGTTGCTGGACTACAAGAATTTGATACTGGTATGTTCTTCTTTAGGGCGTAGTACTTGGGAGAGGGAACAGCGGGATCGTTGGGCCAAGTTCTTCCCGAGTATGCGTAAGATTTCCTTGAAGGATCGTTTCGTGGCTCTTGTCGGTTTGGGTGATCACGTGACCTACCCGAAGAATTTCGTGGATGGTATGGGGTATATGGCGGAATTGGTGATGGGACTAGGCGGAACTCTCGTGGGAAAGACTTCGACGGACGGGTACGTGTACGAGGATTCCACTGCCGTGATCGATGATCTGTTTGTGGGGCTACCTTTGGATGAAGATTTTGAATCGGAAAAAACGGATGCTCGAATAAGCAAATGGTTGGATATGGTGTTACCGGAATTCGAAAGGATTTGATCGTTTGTGGCGACTGTTAGGTCTGTATTGGAATTTGGGAAATAAGGATGTGATAAAAGTTTTTTGTTACATCCTTATTTTATTTTTAAGGTATAGGCGGGAATTTGTTGAAAAAAGAGTTACTTTTGAGGCAAGCGGTTTCATGGTTTATTGGTCTTTACCGTGTAATCGTGCTTATGTAGAACGCAAAATGTATTAAACATGATGAGAAGTATTGTATGTATACTACTCTTCTTGATGGGGAGTAGTGTATTCGCACAAAAGGCGGATTTTAAAGCTTGTGCCAAATTTTCCGAGAGAAATCTTTCTGATTATGTCCACAGTTTATCGGTTTATCCTTCGTGGATCGGGAATTCTGATTTTTTCTGGTATTATTACACGACGGGTGACGGAACGGTGTATTATTTGGTGGATGCCAAGAAGGGGAAAAAGCAAAAATTATTTTCGACGGAACGGCTTGCCGCAAGATTAGCGGAATTGACAGGTAAAACTGAAGATGTTCGGGATTTTAAATTGGGAGGGTTCCGTTTTGAAGGGGATAATCCTTATCGATTGATGTTTTCCAAGTACGGGAAAGATTTTGAATACGATGTGAAACGTGATGTTTTGAAAGAATATTCACGGGAAAGAAAAGAGAATAGTTTTAGCCGGGTTCCTTACTGGCAGCGCTGGTCTCCGGATAGCAATTATATGGTGTATGCTTACAAACATAACGTGTATATACAGGAAAAGGGGGACACAACTTCTTACCAGTTAACGACGGATGGAGAACGTTATTATTCATATTCTTTTCAGCGGGATAAGGATACGGACAAGAAGGAAGGGGCATCAATTACTTGGTCGGGGGATTCCAAGGTGTTCTATTGTCTGCGGCAGGATCGTCGGAACGTGGGGGAGGGGTATTTGATTGATCATCTGGCAGAGCCCCGTCCGACATTGAAAACTTATAAATTTCCGATGCCGGGGGAAAAGTATGTTTACACGTATGATTTACATTTGTTTGATGCAGAGAAGAGATCGCATCAGGTGGTTGACATTGCGAAATATCCGGATCAGGAGGTGAAAGTGATGCTTTTTGATTTTAATAAATACCCGGAATATATTTATTTTACCCGTAAGAGCCGGACGTGTGACGAGATGGATCTTTGCCGGGTAGATACCCGTACAGGAGAGGTTTTTGAAATTATTCACGAACGTTGTGAACCACATTTTACAGAGCAATTGTTTGAATGTCGAATTCTGAATGGAGGGGAGGATATTCTTTGGTGGTCGGAACGTTCCGGCTGGGGACAATATTATCTTTATAACAAGGAGGGGCAGTTAAAGAATCCGGTGACAACAGGGGATTTCGTGGCAGGGAGAATTACGGAGATGGACACGTTGGGACGTAGTTTCGTGTTTGAGGGGTATGGTCGGGAGAAGGGAATAAATCCGGAGTATCGTCTTTTTTATAAAGTGAATTTTGATGGTTCCGATTTGACGTTGTTAACTCCCGGAGACGGGTTTCATTCGATTGATCTGGCCAAGAACGGGAAATATTTGATTGATAATTATTCCCGGGCGGATCAGGAGCCGATTGCCGAATTAAGAGACACGAAGGGAAGGAAAATTATGGAATTGGAACGTCCCGATTTACGCTTGCTGTACGAGATGGGATGGAGGAAACCGGAACGGGTAAAGGTGAAAGCGGCTGATGGGATTACGGATCTTTATGGCGTGATGTACCGGCCGTTTGATATGGATTCGACACGGAAGTACCCGATTATCATAAACGTGTATCCGGGACCGCAAGAGAATTTTGTTCCACAGTCTTTCACGTTGGATGATAATGGAAACGAGTCTTTGGCTCAGTTGGGTTTTATCGTGATTAATGTCGGTTTTCGGGGGAGTTGTTTTACCCGGGGACGGAATTACCATTGTTTCGGGTATGGAAATTTGAGGGACTACGCTTTGGCGGATTGTAAGTTCGTGATCGAACAGTTGGCTAACCGATATTCTTTTATTGATTTGGACCGGGTGGGTATTTACGGACATTCCGGAGGTGGTTTTATGGCTGCAGCCTCTATTCTGACGTATCCGGATTTCTATAAAGTTGCGGTTGCTGCATCCGGTAATCATGATAATAATATATATACGAAATGGTGGGGTGAAACTTATCATGGCGTGAAAATGCATGAGAAGAAAGTGGGGAAACAGGATAGCGTGATGTATTCGTTTGAATCCAAAATTCCTACGACGATCGAATTGGCTAAAAACTTGAAAGGAAAGTTACTGTTGATAACGGGGGATATGGATATTAACGTGCATATGGCTCATACGATTCGTTTGGCCAATGCTCTGATGCAAGCGAATAAACGCTTTGATTTGATGCTTATTCCCGGGGCGGACCACGGCTTGGGTTCTCCTTATTATGTGAATCTTATCCGGTATTATTTTATTGAAAATCTTTTGGGTCAGAGACTAGATAATGTCGATATGAGTAGCATTGATTGATAATGATTAAACGATCCTTTTTTGATCTTTTACATTTTCAAGGAAGATGTTAAAGTGTGATAGGTGAAAAAAAATCAAGTACCTGATAATTAGGTTAAGCTAAAAAATGTTATCTTTGAATTACTAATAATTTTTTGTCGAAAATAATTATCAAAAAAGGATCGTTTAATGACAGAGGAACGAGGTGAGTATATTCGATTTTTGAATGGGGAAGTGCTTGTTTTTAAGCACTTTTTTAAAGAGCATTTCCCCAAATTTTTTGCCTTTACTTCTCGTTTTATTGATGATTCGTATGTACGGGAAGATATTGTGCAGGAAACTTTCATTATTGTTTGGTCCCGACATTTAAAAGTGTTTGATTCAGAAATGGCATTGCAGGCTTTTATTTATCGAACTCTTCGAAACAAGTGTCTGGATTATATTCGTCATGAAAAAATCAAAGAACGTTATTCAAGTGAGTATTCGAAGGAACGGGAGACAAGTGATTATTTGATGCAGGCAATCATAGATGAAGAGAGTCGTTTCTTGATTCATAAAGCGATCAAATCGTTAACTCCTCAAGTGCAGGCCGTGATAAAATTACATTTAGAGGGCAAGAAGAATAAAGAGATTGCGGAGGAAATGGGGATAAGTGAAACAACTGTGAAATTTCATAAATCGGTTGCTTATAGGGAGTTGAATAAATCATTGGGGCATTTATTTTTAATGATTACCATGTTGTCGTAGTTTTTTTGAAAAAAATAAAAATTTCACCTATACTGTTTTTTCTCTCGATCGTTATTGGGGAAACGAGAGTTAGATGAAAGAGATAAGTCAGTATTTATTCATAGCTAAATTAATCTGTAAAGAACGGATTACCGGGTTGGATGATTCGGAGAGAAGACAGTTGGATTTATGGAGGAATGAATCCAAGGAGGGAGAACGTGTCTTTTTAAACCTGCAAAAAATTTCCACGGAAGAGTTAGAAAAACGGTATGACGGGGTGGATGTTGATATGAAATGGGAAGATTTCAAGAAACGGCAACAACAGGGAAGGAGAAATATAAGAGTGGGAGTGACTGTTGCGGCGAGTATTTGTTTGTTGATAACAAGTGGGTTGTGGTTATGGTTGGGAGGTGCAAGAGAGGAACGTGTTGTTTTGGCAGAACAGGGACGGAAAAATAATGTTTGTCTTGTATTGTCAACCGGAGAAGTGGTGGATATTTCGAACGTAGAGCAAGATGAGGTAAAATTGGATAAAGGGACAAAACTTTATTCCGGGAATCGTTTGGAGTATGTTCGACCGGATTCTTTGCATAAGAAGGAGTTGGAGTTTAACCAGTTGATTATTCCGAAAGGGACATTTTACCATTTAGTTCTTTCGGATGGGACGAAAGTGTGGCTGAATGCGGATTCAAAAATAAAATACCCGGTGTCTTTCGGTAAAGATAAAAGAGAGGTCAGTTTGCATGGCGAGGGATACTTCGAGGTTGCCAAAGACAGTACCCGTCCTTTTATCGTGAGTACGGATAAGATGGATGTGAAGGTTCTGGGGACAACTTTTGACGTGAACACGTACGAGGATGAAGGAAAAAGTTTTGTCGTTTTGGTAGAGGGACTCGTGGAAGTGTCGGCGGGAAAAGGGGAATCCCGGATAATTACCCCGGGGCATATGGCAGAAGTGAATATGTATGACGTGCAGGCTAAGATTCAAGTTTTAAAGTGTGACACGGAACATTATGTTGCTTGGAAGAACGGTAATTTCAGTTTTAGGAATGCCTCGTTAACGGAAATTTTGAAACGGGTGTCCCGGTATTATGATGTAACCGTTATTCGGGAACAAGTGTTTGAGGAAGAGTACTATACCGGAGATGTGTCAAGCGACGTCTCGTTAGAGTCTTTGCTTGCCGTTATTGAATCCTCAACTTCTGTATCATTTAAAGTAGAACGCAAAATCGTCTATGTACAAAAGAAAAGAGATTAGGCTAATTGGTCTTTCCTAATCTCTTTAACGCAAAATGTTATATAGACATAACACACAAATATAGGTAAAAATGATGGTAGAAAAGTTTTTTTTCAGGAAATTCAACAAGTGTTGTGCATTTTTGATGCTACTGTTATTCGCATCGGGCACACTTTGGGCAGGACATTCACCGGAAAAGATAACCTTGAAGGTGACAAACGAGAAACTGGTTAAAGTGCTTGAAGAGATCAAAAAGCAATCCGGGTATAATTTTGTATACAACGAGAAATTCGTGAAGGATCTTGGAGGAATAACAGTTGATGTCAAGGAAGTTTCTTTGGATAGCGTGATGAAAGAGGTGTTGAAGGGTACAGGGTTACGTTATCGAATCCAAGATCGGATTATTTTGTTGGAGAAGGCTCCGCAAGAATCATCCGAACAAAAGTTTAAGGTGATTAGGGGAAGTGTAAAAGACGAGGACGGGGCGCCGTTACCCGGTGTTACGGTAATGATTAAAGGAACCACTATGGGAGTCTCGACGGATGCTACCGGGAATTTTGTTTTGGATATGCCGGATGGGTATCAGGTTTTACAGTTTTCTTTTATCGGGATGGAGACGCAGGATGTCAAGTTGGGAGCCACGGAGACACACGTGAATGTGGTGTTGAAGATGGCTGTGGGGCAGTTGGATGAGGTTATCGTTTCCACGGGGTACACGCAGACGACTCAAAAACGAACCACGGGTTCCGTGGCCGTGGTGGGCAGAGAGGTGTTTGAAAATAAGGTCCCCACGTCGATAGATCAATTGTTGCAAGGACAGGTGGCCGGAGTGAGTATCGTGGCCAAATCCGGTCGTCCGGGTGAATCAGCAAAGATTCGGATTCGGGGAACGAATACGCTTACCGGGGACGCAGAACCTTTGTGGGTTGTTGATGGGGTGCCTTTGCAACGTAATATACCGAGTATTGAAAAAGGACGAATTAAAGCGGGTGATTTTAATGATATTTTTGCTAACGGTATTGCCGGGATTAATCCGAATGATATTGAGAATATTACCATATTGAAGGATGCTTCTGCTGCCGCAATCTATGGTTCAAGAGCTGCAGGTGGAGTTATCGTTATCACAACGAAGCGAGGTAAGATCGGGAAAATGGCTGTGAATTATTCGGCTAATTTTTCGATGGTAATGAAACCGCAAAGGGATGGTGATTTGATGAACTCAAAACAAAAATTGGCTTGGGAGCAAGAGCTGTGGGATGAATTCTCGGCGGATGGATTTACGAACGGAACGTATTATCCAGTGGTTGGTATTGTCGGGATGTTACGAGCCAATAAGTTGGGGAAAGATGGTAAGGTCTGGACAGACGAGGGGTTTGAACCGATGAGTGCTGCGGAGCAAGATGCTTATATCGCAGATTTATCTAAAACTACGACCAATTGGTTTGACGAGTTGTTTCGGACTGCTTTTTCGATGAATCATTATTTGTCTTTGTCCGGGGGAACTGATATTGCAACATATTATGTTTCTTTTGGTTATTCGAAGGATAATGGAATTTTAAGAAAGACTTCATACGATCGGTATAGTTTATCTACAAAGGTAAAATTGAATCCTCACGAGCGAGTTTCGATAGATTTGGGTGTTGATTTTTCTCAACAAAAATCGGATGGGTCTTCGTTAAACGTGAATCCTTTCCAATATGCTTATTTTGCCAATCCTTACGAGAAGCCGTATAATGAAGACGGCTCCTACAGACCGGATTATACTTATTATAATTTGAATCAAATTAATGGTGGAAGAGAGGCCATACTTCCTGCTAACGGGTATAATATTATGCGTGAAATTAATGAGACATCTAGTGTTGCGGATGATTATGCTGCCAATTTGATGTTAAGTTTGAATTATATAATTTCTTCAAAGTTCCGTTTTTCGGGTTTGCTTTCTTATAGTTTTATCAATAATAAGTCGGATAATATAAATGGAATTGATACTTATGCCGCTTTTAAGGATAAACCTAGCGAGTTGGACGATTGGAATAGTCGGAGAACTTACGGGTCGATAACTCAATCTTCAGCTAATAATACAAATTATAGTGCGAGAGGACAACTGAATTATTCGGATATTTTCAATTCGATTCATCGCTTGCAGGTATTGGCTGGAGCAGAAATACGAGGTTCTAAAGCGAAGAGTATTTACGAAAAACGCTATGGTTATGATCCTGTTACCGGAAATTCTTCTACCCCGGCTCCGGAAAAGACAGATGATCAGGTTGACTATAATAAATTGGTGGATATGGCGAATTTAATTGATGGGCTTGCCGGGCAGTCTATTGAAGAAACCCGTTTCGCATCGTTTTATGCTTCCGTGGATTATAGTTTGTACGATAAGTATATTGCCAGTCTTTCTTTCCGTACAGATGGGTCCAATAATTTCGGTAGTGACGAACAGTTTAATCCGACTTGGTCTTTGGGGTTGGCTTGGCACGTGGGAGATGAACATTTTATGGAAAAACTTCATCCTGTTCTTAGTCGCTTGAAATTGAGCGTGGCAATGGGGTATACCGGAAACGTGAACAAAACGGAAAAACCGGAGTTGATTATGTATTATTCTACTTCTTATCGGAAAACGGCCGTGGAAAATCTTCGAATCGGGGAAGTTCGGAAAGCTCCTAATCCTCATTTAC